>Ga0181394_1001117_pt1 | contig 11796 bp, 4 predicted proteins | sample 17SPOviralmetaG_FD_130123 | JGI IMG/M metagenome (GOLD analysis project Ga0181394, IMG submission 130123) | Marine viral communities from the oligotrophic San Pedro Time Series (SPOT) site, San Pedro Channel, CA, USA - 17 SPOT_SRF_2010-11-23 | ecosystem: Environmental > Aquatic > Marine > Strait...
AATAAACAATACGCTGGTCAAAGTGAGTTTGTAAAATTCTTATGGTATAAAGCAAATGAACTAGAGTATCTTGCAAGTAAATTAAATTAATAAGGAGATTAGAATGGGTTTTTATGAGAAGTTACAAAAGCTATCAGATCCTGTTTTAGGTAATCAACTTGAAGAAGAAGATGATATTCAAACTTCTAACCCTCTTTGGATAGATGGTGACACTATAGATAAAGATGGTGTACGATATAGACTTGCTGGGTTCGATGCTCCAGAAGTTGCAAAGGTTTTGTCAGATGGTACATATAAACTTGGAGATCCCGGTGGTACTCAATCTATTCAAATACTTTCTAGCCTAGCAAATAAGACTGGCTTTACAAACCTTGTACCTATAACTGATGGCAGAGGTAAAATACAGAAGGATGTTTATGGGCGTGTGTTAGCTAACTTAGTTAACAATGCAGGTCAATCATTTAAACAAAAAGTTTTAGAGGGTGGTCTTCTTAATACAGGACCATACTCTTCTGCACTAGAAACTTCTATAGCAAACTTAGGTAGTATAGATAGACTAGAAAATCCTAAATCTTTTGAAGAACGAGATGAGTTTGACAAAGCTAGGAATGATATTATTAGAGCTGAGTTAGAAGATGGTAAATATTCTAAAGGTTTAAAAGTATTAGCTCATAATGAAGCTGAATTGGCAGCTGCTAATGATGCTGGCTATGGTGATTACTACCAACAAAATGTTGTTAATGTAAGATCAATGGATAGAACACTAACAAATGAATCTCTTAATCCTCTTAGTGACTCTTGGGAACAAGGATGGCTTGGAGTTATGGAAGGAGCTTATGGTTTCCTTGAAGCTACAGGTACAGGTTTAAACGTAGATACGTTAGCTGACATTGGTGAAGAGGGTGTCGAAAGATATAGAACTAAACTTAATGACTATGGTACAACACTTACAGACTTCAGAGATGTCGATGGTGTTATGTCAGGGATAAGATGGATTAGTAATAATGCAGCACTCTCAGTTCCTTATATGGCAGTTACCCTTGCAGGTATTGCTGTAGGTAATGTTGCAGCTCCTATTGTTGGAGGTATAGCTGGTGGTGCTATAGGTATTTCAGCTCCTGCTTCAGTGTTTGCTGGTAACACTTACAATGAAATGGAAGGTAAGAAGAGTGCGTCTGCTGCTGTAGCATCTGGTCTTGTTCAAGCAACGTTAGATCGATTAGGTCTTAAGGCTATCTTTGGAGCTGGTAAAGCACCTAAGTCTATGTTGAATGAAGCCGTAGAAGCTTTGGCTAAAAAGCAAGATAAAAACTTACCTTATAATATAAGAAAACAAATTGCTCAAGCACAAGTATCTAAAGCATCTAGAAGAGAAATGATTTCTTTTGTAGGAGATGCTAAAGATATAGCTAAGAAACAGTTAGGTGCAAAAGGTTTATTTAAATCCTATGGTATGAGGTTGTCAGCTGGTGCAGCTGGTGAGAGTTTAACTGAAACAGGTCAAGAGGTTGCTAACTATATAGCTGCAACTAAGTTCTCTGATAAACCTTTCGATATGGAAGAGATGAATAGAAGAGTTATTAATGCTGCTGTTACAGGTGGTACTTTAGGTGCTGGATTCTCTACACCCGGAGCTGTTTCAAATCATGTTGCATGGGCTGATATAGCTTTCGGTCAGCAAGAGGCTGATGGATCTGAGGTTGGTGCAGCTAGTGCTTTTGTAGATAACTTTAAAAAGAAATTTGGCTTATCTAATATGCCTACTAATGAAGAAGTTGCACAAGAAGCTAGTGAAAAAATAAAACCTATAGATCAAAAGATTGAAGCAAGAGCTAAACAACTAGTTAAGCAATCTAAAAAATCTAAAAAACCTAATGTATCTAGAGATGATCAAGGTATTGATGTTAACTTGTCTTCTAAACAAGACACCACACTAACTATGGTTGAAGCTAGAAAGATAGCTAGAAGACAATTAGGTATAGAAACTATTGATAGTAGAACTCAGTCTTATGAAAGATCTTTTGGTAACTTACCAATTAATAATAGGATAGCTGAATCAATAAAAATGTTTCCTAAACTATTTAGAAGTATGTCTAATGGGATATTTCATTCTAAAGTATTACGTTCATCTGGTGACAGAGGATGGGAACTTGCATCTATCTTAGGTAATGGAACTAGTAAGACATTTACTGGATCTGCTTGGGAAAGTGATAAGATAGCTCAGACTTTTAAGATACTAGGTATGACTACTACTGCTCCAGAGTTTTATAGTAGAATGATAAAAAATGGAAAACGTAATCAGAGAGCTATGAATAAAGCTAGTGATGAACTAAGAAAAGTTTGGGACTCTGCAAAAGATAAAAAGTCAGGTAAGTTTAATCCTAAACTAATACCTGATTCAAATCCAGATAAAGATTTTTTAATTAAGACTATAGAAAGTTTTAATAAAGCAACTGATACAAGTCTTGAAACTCAAAATGCACAAGCTAAAAAAGATAGTACTTATAAAGTTGTTAATAAAGATGGTAAGACAGAAGAAGTAGTTGATAAGGATTTTAAAGAGATTGCTAGAGAACTTAACTATATGTTAAAGTATCAAGTAGTTGATCCTATTATAGTTAGGAAACTAAAGAAAGAATTCTTAGCTGCTTTAATTAAGAATGGATACAGTGCTGATAGGGCAGATAAACTTTATGATGCTATAGTAAATAAAGGTGTTGTTGATTTAGACGAAGCATTCTCTGTAACTGAGGGGGAGATTAGTCCAGACTATAAAAAATCTAGGACACTAGAGATGTCTCAGAAGGAAGAGTTTAAACCTTTCTTAGAACAAAATATATTTAAGAACATGGAGACTTATGCTAAGACACAAGCAAGATATCTTTCTCATGCAAAGTATATTGGTAAAGATGGTAGGATAATTTCTCAAAAGTTAAATGAAATGGAAGAAGAGTTTACTAAAACTTTAGGTAAAGAAGCAGCAGTAAAACAAACTAATAAGATAGCTTTTGAAATACGTAATGCTCTTAACGCTGAGTCAGGTAACTACAAACGTGCGACAACAGACGGTGGTAAAAAGCTAGAACAAATTACAAGAAGTTATTTGTTATTCACAACATTAGCTGGATTATCATTGTCTACTATATCTTCTTTTGTAGAGCTTGCTTTAACAGGTAGATCATTCAGAGCTGATCAAATAGATGGTGTTCTTAGAGCGCAAGCTAATGAGCTTACTACTATTATTAAAAGAGGTATGGGTGAGATAGTTAACATGGGTAATAAAACCACTGGAGCTACACCTCATATTGAAACAGCTATGTTCTTAAGTAATGGTCAACGTATTATTAACTTACTAGGTTATGGTGACTACTCTTTAGGTGCCGCTACAACAACAGGTGCGACTGAGATTAATGTTTGGCAACAAAATATTATGAAGGGTTTCTTTAAATGGAATGGTCTTCAAGGTTGGACAAACTATACTCGTGCTGTTAGAGCATCAATAGCTGCTGATTTTATTAATGAAAAGTTAAAACTAATAGCAGACTATTCTTATCTTGTACAACAAGACAAAATAGATGAGGGGGTAGAAGGTGCTGTTGATATAGAAAACATAGTTAACTTTGAAGTATTAAAAGATGTACCTATGAGTTCTTTTGAAAAGTTAACAGGACCAAAGCAAATACGTGCTTATGATTCTAAATCCTTTGGAGTACTTGAAAAGAAAGAACTTGATACAATAACTAAAGAAGTAGCTCAAGCAACAGAGTACTTACGTAATCTTGGATTAGATGTTGATAGGTTTGTAGATTTCTATATGAGATATCAACTTAACATAGAAGCAAAAAATCGTGCAGAATATAAAGTAATTGCTAATCCCAAGTCATCATCTGAAGCTATTGCTCAAGCTCAGAAAACTATTATGGAAAGTAAGAACCAAACATCTGATATACTTATTGATAATACAGATGATTTATATTTCTTAACACCTGATGAATTAGAATTTAGGAATGATCAATTACGTGAAGCAGTGTTTAACTTTGTTAATGAAGCTGTTGCATTACCTATGGCGATGAATAGACCATTAATCTATCAAGATCCTAGGTTTGCTTTGTTCACACAGTTCCAAGGTTTTATGGCTACATTTACATCTAATCATCTAAAAAGAATGTGGGATGAAGGAGTAGCTAGAGGATCTCCAAGTATGAGATATAGTACATTTATTACTGTAGGGTCTATGATCATGTTAGGTTTTGTTTCTCAAGCCTTGAAAGATTGGATAAAATATGATGAAGGTGAGAATGAATACTTAGATAACTCTCAGTATATACAACGTGGAGTTAGATCGTCTGGGTTACTTGGTACTTATGAACGTGTTATAGATCAGTTCATGCCACTATACCCTCAAGGTAGATCAAGTGAATCTACAATCGGCAACTGGTTATTAAGTTCTGCATCATCTGAATCTCCGGGTATTGGTAATTTAAAAAGAATGGTTACTGGTACAACAGATATTATTGGTGGAGATATAGAACCGGGTGTTAAAAAGTGGGCTAAAGCTACACCGTTTATTGGTTCTATAAATAGATGGACTGATTCTATTGGTAAGACAGCTGGCGAAATAGTAATGTAAGGAGTTAATTATGGGAAGAAGTGCTACAACCATAGCAAATGAAAGAAGTAACTTTAGTTTAATTGATCCTCTTTTAAAACTAGAAGAAGAAAGAAATCCTAGAACAGCTTTTGGTGGAACTATAGGTGGAAGAACTTTTTATGAACTGATGAGCGATCCTACTGTTTCTTTTACAGAAGATAAAGAAGAGGTAACTGCCACTCCTCCGATAGATACTATCAGAACAGGAGAGCAGATGCTGCCTGTTGAATCTGACACGACTGAAGCACCAGCTTTAGATGGAACAGTTTTAGATATCTTTAATTCAGCAGTAGAAGAACAACAGCAAAGAGAAGGATTACCAAGTATCTATGAGACATCACAAGAACTAAGAGATGATAGACCAATAGAATATAAAGGTGATGCTTCTGCTGCTGCTATTAATTCTTTTGCAGAAAAAGAAAAAACATTTACATCTTATGCACCCGATAGGGTGGAAGAAAGAGCTAGGAAAGTATCTAACTTTGTTAAAGATCCTGTAAATTTAAATCCAACACAGGCTTCTACAATTTCAGGGTTGACCCCTAAGATTGATGGGAAAACATTTGATACTAGGAGACAAGCTAATAATGATATAAGAGCTATTGATCCTAAAGTTAGAGCTAATTCTTTTAAAGACTTAGATCCAGATGGTACAGCAAAAAGACAAGGTGCTTTAGGTGCTGCACTACATTCATTAGATGCTGTTAGATCAGTAGATTTAAATAGATCAATGAATGTTTATAATAAAGACACAGGTAAAACTTCTCCTGAAGCTGCTTTTTCTTTGGTTCCTGATGATATGTTTTTACAAATAGCAGCTATTAATGCTGAAGAATATTTTGCATCTACTGTAAACTCTAGAGATATTTTCTTTGATAGTAAAAATAATAAAGATAATAAACCTAGAGTTGCTATTGAACAACAGAATGAAACTCTTGGTAGAGAAATAATAAAAGCATATCGAACAGCAACTAATCAAAGTCCAGATACAGACATCGTAAAAGAAGAAGCGATTACTGTAGGTGATTTTGCTAAGAATATTTATCAACAAGCTAATCCAGAATTAGTTGAAAGAGTAGCAGGTAACTATTCTAAAAATGAAAGAGCGTACTTTCAATTAACTTCTACAGGGAATGAACAATTAAATCATTCAGAAGTTTCACCTTATAGAAAAAGATTAATTGATAAAGCTCGTACTCGTGTAAGAAAGAATAGGATTGTAGCATCTGTTGATGCAAATAAAATTAGTGGTAATCGTAAAGGTGTAAGGTTTTCTAAAGCATCTGATGAAGCACTAAATTTTCTTGACAATGTTCCTATTGTTATTGATCGTAGAAGATTTAGTATATTATTACAAACTGCTTTAGGTTTTATAACAAGTAGACCAGATCTAAATAATTATTTAGATTCTTATATGAGAGCTAAAGATTCAGACAGATGGAAGTTAGATATATTAGGTATAGGTTCTTCAAAGATAACAGATCTTGAAGTCGAATACAAATTAACACAAGCTAAGAATAAAATAAAAAGATATAATAATGAACCTATTGTACCACAGTTAGAAATTGTTGAACACATCAGAGTAGAATACGATAAAGCTGTTAAAGAAATTATAACAGATATAAAAAGTTTAAGTGTTGAACTAGGTGATGTGTTTTATTTTAACCATGCTAGACAAGGTTTTGCTGGTAGGATACAAGTTTCTGATCATGATTTAAATTATCAAAAAAGTAAAATTGTAAGGGCTTTAATTAGAAGTCCCAATGTTTACCTTGTAAAAGAAGGAAGCAGGGCAGAGGCAAACCTAAGACAAATGTATGCTATGATACTAGCTGATACAAGTGCTACCTCAGTCAATGAATTACTTTTAACATATGACAAATCTATGGGTACTCTTAATCAAAGAATAAACATGAGAGAGATTGCTCTTCAGAGAAGAAACATAAAAGGATCTGAAGCTTTACCTATGATGAGAGAGAAACTATTAGACTTATTCTCTGATAAGTTAGAGGGGTGGGGTGATAGACTTAAGCAAGCGTATACGACTAACCCAGAAACAATACAAGCATTTACAGACAGCTTCTCAACAGAAGTTAAAAAAGAAAATGTTAATGTAATAACTGTAGCAGATAGAACATCTAATACACGTTTGCCTAACGTTCAATTAGATTTTGAAAGAGATGCTGAGTTAATAGATGCAATATCTGGTAAAGGTATGGATGGTTTATTATTTGTAGAAGGTCTTATAGAGTTTTCTGATTACGCTAAATGGAAAAGAAATAAAACTGGTAAACCTTTTCGTGCAAACTTTAATGCACACACTGATGGTAAGACCAGTGGTACTGCTATCTTAGCTCAGTTCTTAGGCAACCAAGACACTTCCTTTTTAACAGGTGGTGTAAGATATAATAATTATACTCTTACTGATAGAGGAGATATAAGAGATAAATTAACTTATGAATTAAAAAAGAATATGAATATGATTCCTTCTTCTGAATTGTATGGAGGTATTACATTTAAAAAGTTATCAGCAGGTGTTACAAACAGAACAATACCTGAGTTACTAGATGCTATAGCTAATGTTATATTTACAGACAGAGCTTTAAATAAAAACTCAATGATGACTATACCTTATGGTGTTGAGTTTGATACTTTAAAAGGTAAAGTAGAAGAGTCAATACGTAAAAGTTATAGTGAAAGAAATAATATACTTGAAGAGAAATCTACAAGAGATCCTGATGATATGTTTTCATTTGCAGTAGACTTATTAGAAAACTCTAATAATTTTAATAATGCTATAGCTGCATTACATAAAGTATATATTGATCATGGAGTTGCACATGTATTAGATCCATTTGTGCTAGAGTACAAATCTATTATGAGATCCTTTACAAAACTAAGTCAAGCTATGAACACACCTATACCAATTAAGACTGCTGATGGTACATATTTAGTTCTATCTAGGAAGTCATCGGGTGGTGTAGATACTGAGACTTCTCCTATACAATATCAGATAGGAAATAAAAAGTATTCAGTTAGTAAGTACTTAGTCGTAGAAGATATGACAGGCACTAAAGAAAAGATTAATCCTAAAACTGGTTTTAATGAAGCCTTTACAGGAGATGATGATTTTAGTGCAGGGATCTCTATGTTAATTCATGGTGCTGATGGTAGTATACAAGCTCTTACATTCTCAGGAGAGTCTTTAAAAAGATTGAAGACAGCTGTTGGCGAAGACCCAGATAGTTATGTGTCTAACGCTTTTGGTCTTTCTATATTTGATGCAGACATAGTTGATGTCGGGTCTTATGATACTGTTATAAGAGAAGCAAACAAACACTTTAATAAGTTAATAGAATATAATGTAGGTCAAGAGATAACTAAATCTCTTGAGAAATATTATAATAACTTTATAGAATCTTTAAATTATGTAGAAGATGTTGTTAATAATTCTCAAGATAATAATCAACCTCTTCAAAAGAGAAGTAGTAATGATCTTTTATCTGATAGAGAGAAAGCATTTATTGTAGATCTTCTAGGTCACAACTCTGCTTATAAAGAAGATAAGAAAACTGGTCAGGTAATAAACCCATTAGCAAATGATCCAAACTTATCTAAGTTTAAAAGCTTATCTCAATTTGAAGTGTCTGCAGAAAATGGATACTTTCGTAGAAAAATATCTTACAAAGAAAGTTTTGATGACAGAATGAAATCTGGAATAAAACACGAAGAAATGTTAGGTGAGATACTTACTATTGGAAAAAGGTTTGATGTCTCTAAAGATAACTATACAAAGTTCGTAGACAATCTTGATGTTGCTTTCTTAAAGAATTTTTTAAAACTTTATAGTACTTATTTGTTTGGGGTAAACTTTAGTAGACTAAAAGAGTTTACTCAAGAGACTAAGCAAAGACAAATTAAATTAAAAAGTTTTATAAATAAAAATGGATATAAAGTATACGATGAGAATGGAAAAGAAATAAGTATAGACTTACAATACTTTGGAAGTTAAAAAAAATAACCCACTAAGAGTCCGATTAAGGATTCCTAGTGGGTTTTTTATTTATGTTTTCTTAGGTAGTAAACCTTTCTTAGCGAGTAGTATTTTTATTTCCCTCTCAGCATTTGATCTTAATTCATTTGATCGTTGTTCAGTTACTCCATTAGCCATGTTCTCATTATAAACTAAATCTAACATAGCATCATTGATCTTAGGTGTGTTTGCTATTTCAGGATCTAGATTATACATTTCTACATATTCTTTATCCTTTATATCAGCACCCCTTAGTGCCAATATATTATATTCTATTGCCATAAGTTCCTCCTATGCAAAGAAATAGTCAGACTCTTGTATGTTATTAACATCTAGTTTGCCTAACTGTGGTTGTTGTATATCTAGATCCTCATGATCTTCAGATATTAACTCTTGTTCAAGCCAGTTGTAAAAGTTTTCTACATCATACATATCTATAAATATCCTCTTAGTTATACCAAGAAGATGTTCTACATCACATGCATGAGTAGAGAAGCTATCATGTACTGCACCAAACTCTCCATTCCATTGGTCTACTACGAGAGCCATATGACTTGCGTCGAGTGAGTGTATTACATTAGGTGATATCCCACACAAGAAACCTTGTATGTCAGGATAGTCAGTTGCTGCTTGAGCAACATGATTTATTCCTTGATGTCCACCAGTAGCTTTCTTAAACCCTGCTATAGTACCTCTACCTTTCTTACGTTCCATTCTAAACTTTGTGTACTCTACATCAAAGCCAGAAGGGGTTGTCCATTTGATTCTATCTGCACCATTACCATGTACAAGGATTGATTTGTATTTAGATGTAAACTTAACAAGTCTATCTAACTCCTCAATCTCCTCATCAGTAATGTCTTTTGTTTTAAACAGTTCTGATCTTCTCTTAACAGCTTCTTTGTATTCTTCTCCTGCTGGTTCTCCATCTTCATTTACTTTCTTGAAGGAACCAAGCTCATACTTTGCAAGCTCCTGAAGGTAACTCATAGTTTGTAGGGGTCCGGGACATACATTATTGATTGCTTTAATTAGTATCTTAGCAAACTTATTGCAGTCATCTTGAGTAATCCCATACTCTGTATGATAGTCTTCAGCTTTACAATCGAAGAACATGTTCTCAGCTATCTTCTTAGCACCTGCTGAGTATGCACGAGTCATACTACCACGTTTAGTAATACCTTTACGTATTCTTTTCATTGGCATACGACTGAGTATATCAACTAACCTCTCGTCTTCTGTAAGATTAATTAATTCTTTTGCAGTTTGTACATAGAAGTCTTTTTGTATCTCACTAGGTATTAAGCCTACAAGATCTCCTGTTTGGGTGTCTTTAGATATAGCACCTAAGTGCTGCCATCCATTGTTAGATCCATCAATAGGGATTGGAAGATGAGACATGTAAATTCTTTTATCCTTTACAGCTTTGTGGTAATCTGACCACTCAATACAACAAGCTAAGAATGTAACTATCTTTTCTGCTGTTGTATCTATCTCTCCATTTATCCCTAAGTCTATGATGTCATCCATATATTGATTCACCCATTGAACTCTATCATCTAGTGTCATCTTGTCTACTGATATATTATCTAGACCTTCTTCTTCTAGGTATAATTTGTAGTCTGCTTCGCACCACTCTGGTATCTCATCGATTCCATAGCTTGCATTAAAGCTTGTAGCTGTATGTACTGCTAACCAATACAGACCACCTTGTGTCATAGGTTTAGCTCTTGCGAACTTCAACATGCCACGAGATATATCTGATCCTTGATAGTTTAGGAATGGTTCTTTGTAGTACAACCGACCTCTGTAGTCAGCGTCAAGGTACTGATAGAATACATCTTCATCTTTCAGTATATTTGCTTTAGCTATAATGAAGCTCCACTCTAGAGCTTGGCTTCTACGCTTGAGTTCTTTTGCATCATTGTCTTCAAATGGTATTGAACTAGAGAACACTTCTTTATTCTTCTCAATAACTTCTAATACTCTTCTGTTTATTCTCCATCCAGAATTCTGTAGTTTGTTAATAGACTTTATGTATGGTCTATCTAATTCTAAATAATCTTTACCAGTCTTTCCTTTTATTACAGGGAACTGCATTGATCCAATCTTTTGCATCATGCTGTTGATAGATCTTGGAGGTACTACAGATGTATGTATTAGGTTTATTCTAGAGAACATTCCGGGTATGTCTGCTAGTTCTATCCACCGAGCAGTCGCAGATATTATGTAACTAGTATTCCTAGTCTTAGGGTAATAAATATCTACGAAGCCACAGTTATAGAAACCTTCTACGAATAGGTCACCCAATCTTATTTGATTGAGCCAAGTTAGTTCTCTACCCAGAGATCTACTTACTTCTCTACCTATCTTAGAAGATACGTTAGTTAGGTTGGCTGTACCTACAGGATTAGAACTACTACTAGTTGTGAATAGTATCTGTATCATCTGTAAAGATGACTTAACATACTTATCCATGTTCTCTTCGTAGTCTTTATCATACTGTAGGATTACAGCTCCAGTATTTGCTTTAGGGTTCTTACTATTTACAGTTCTCACTTTATCAATAAGGTATTCTGTAACCTCTAATAAAGGCTGCATATATTATTCTCCTACTATTTTAGGTGTAAATTGAAAACCTCCAGTTGCGTTTAGTCTACCTGTTGATCTGTCATATACAGCTGATCCAGCATTACCTGTAAGACCTGTAAATCTAGACTTGAGTACTCTAAACTTTATTATGTTACGTTCAGTATCATCTTCTGCTATTAAGTTCCTAGCAAAACTTATGATGTCAAACGAGATCTGTTTAATAGAACCAGATCCTTTAATGTCATCGATAGAGGCTAGCTTACCTTCTTCGAAACTCTTAGTTCCTCCTTGTGCTTTACGTAGGTGAGAGATAAGACCCAACCATATGTTGTGTCTCTTAACAATCTTAAGTAAGTCAGACATGATCTTATCAACTGCTTCATTACCTGAGAGTCCTTCAGATCCCTCAGAGACAGCGATAGTAATGTGATCTAGTACTAAGTACTTACAACCCATCAATGCCATGTATTCGATCTTCTCAATGAGACTGGAGTCGCTTACAGATCCTGCATGATCTAGT
>Ga0181394_1001136_pt1 | contig 11688 bp, 18 predicted proteins | sample 17SPOviralmetaG_FD_130123 | JGI IMG/M metagenome (GOLD analysis project Ga0181394, IMG submission 130123) | Marine viral communities from the oligotrophic San Pedro Time Series (SPOT) site, San Pedro Channel, CA, USA - 17 SPOT_SRF_2010-11-23 | ecosystem: Environmental > Aquatic > Marine > Strait...
ACCCGAAGCAAAAGAAGAACTCCTACACACGATGTGGGAGCACGGGATGCACATCATCCCCTGCGGTTCACCCAGCGAGGTGGTGCCACAATACTTCAGACAACGTCATCCGTTTGATACCGAAGAAGATCTCAAGGCCAAGTGGGCCAAGACACCACGGGTCAAATGGCAGCACTATCAAAAGATCCAGCCGTCACAGGATGAGATCACTCAGTGGCATGCGCAATATCCTGGCGCAAACTGGGCTGCAATCACCGGCATATCATTCGCCGTGGTCGATGCAGACTCAGACGATGCTGTGAACTGGATCGATGCAGGTGGCATCACACGAACACCACTAACACAAACCTCGCCCAAAGGCGGGAAGCACTACTTCTATTCTATCGGTGGTGCCAACTCACTGATCCGCAACAGCGTAGGCCAAAACAAACTGGATGTCCGGGGCGATGGCGGATACATCATGGTGTCACCCAGCGTGGGATACCACATGGAGTGCGATCAGTCATACGGTGTGTCTGGTCTGGATGACCTGCCACTGCTAGGCGAAGCCGACATACAACAAGTGCATGTGTTCAACACCGGCAGCAAAGTCGAAAGCATACGCGAGAAGCTGACAGAAGAACCCAAAGAACAAGGCAGTCGCAACGACACACTAGCGCGCTTGGTCGGTAAGTGGGTCAAAGAGGGCTGGGGTATGCGCGAGGTGCTGATCAAAGCACAAGACTGGAATCAATCCTGTGTGCCGCCCATGGACTTGATCGAGGTCACCCGTACCACCATCAGTATCGTCAACGGGCACATCAAACGACACCCCGATGATGTCGATTCAGGCATCATGGCATGGCAGACATCGAAGTGGCAGACAGAGATCAACGAAGATCTCAAAGAGATACAGTCACAAGAAGACCCGCTCGATGAGCTCAAGCGCGAGGGGGATGAAGAAGCACAGTCAGGGCCGCTAGGTCTGCAGCCGTTCAGTGCAGACACATGGTCTGACATGACCGACGATGGCATCGAACAGTTCTGGGGCGATGCTTTCATCTTTCAGAAGAGTCGGGTGCTGCTCCTAGGCAAACCAAAGATAGGTAAATCCAACTGGCTTGGCGCCTTTGCAGCAGGGGCGACCACTGGCACAGACTTCATGGGCGAAGAGTTCAGCAAACCATTGAAGGTGATGTGGTTCCAAGCAGAGATCATCGCAGAGTTCTTGAAGCGTAGGATCGATACTTACTTTAGGCGCTTTGAGTTTGACCAAGATCTGATATCGATGGGGCACAACAACCTGATCATCAGTGGCAGGCTGCGCAAGAACCTGATGAAAGACCAAGACATACAAGCGTTCTCAGATGAGATAGCGTTTCACAAACCCGACATCGTGCTGATAGACCCGATCATCAACTTCTTTGATGGCGAGGAGAACTCCAACACAGAGATACGCAAACTCCTTGATCGTGTTGATATGCTCATTGAGATGCATGGTATCAGCGTGATCATCGCACATCACACCGGCAAAGAACGGGCAGATGATAAGTCATTCATGTCTGCACGAGGCGGTAGCGTGTTCGCCGGTTGGTTCGATAGCGGTATCAAGCTCAGCGGCGAGAAGCCCGATGTGTCTATCTTCTATGAAGCGCGTAACGCCCGTGAGCCAAAAGAACATCTGGCAAACTTCGACTTCGATGATGGCCTATGGAAAGTCAACGACTTCACACCGCGCAACGTCAAGCCTCAACTCAGTGAGGAGGATGAGGTCAGGATAGCCAGCGTCATAGTCGATGCGATGAGCAGTACAAAGTTTTACCTGCGCAAGGAACTTGAAGTGTTGGCGCGAGAAGCACTCAGCGCCGCTGGTATGAACAGTGGTAACAAAGCTTCTCAAAAAGCGGTGTCCTATGTGCAGAAATATAAGGGCAGCGTGGTCAAGACATACGCTCAGCCTGGCATGGCTGTGTGGCACTATCTGGAATCAAATGAAATGACAAAGCCTTGGGAGGCATAGTGATGAATGAACAAAACACACAATGGAATAGAACTGTAACAGATCAAGTCGGGTGGGTTGTTCTGTTTATCGGCACACCATTTATGGATGGTCGGTACACAGAAAAAGATTCTGCCATGCAGGTCAAAGAACACATGGAAGAACGATACCCAAGGCTGCGATTTGAAGTGGCTCAAGTGAGAGGCGACTTCTTAGTGAGCGATGACATCTTTTGGGCCGATCATCGGGATGAGATAGAGAAAGAGAACGACAGCGCGACTGGCGTCTACTGGAGGAGGCATGGGTATAAAAATGAAAGTAACACCCATCAATCTGGATGAAGCAAACGCCTTTGTGGCTGAGCATCATCGGCATCACAAGCCGGTGCCAGGCGCAAAGTTCTGCGTGGCTGTGTCACAAGAAGATGTGGTGCGAGGCGTAGCCATAGTCGGCAGGCCTGTAGCCCGGCATCTTGATGATGGCTGGACGCTAGAAGTTAATCGGTGCTGCACAGACGGTACGCGAAACGCCTGCTCGATGCTCTACGCAACAGCGTGGAAGGCTGCGCGAGCGATGGGATACACAAGCTTGATCACCTACACACTAGAGTCAGAGGGCGGCGCCAGCTTACGAGGCGCAGGGTGGCGGTGCATCGGCAAAGCAACAACACGAGTCGGACAAGGGTGGAATGTGGAAAGCAGGCCCAGGGTGGACACGCATCCGCTGCAACAGAAACTCAAGTGGGAGGCGTGAATCGCAGGCATAAAAAAGCCCCGCAAGACGAACAAAAGGATAAAGACGCCAAGCGGGGCAAACACTTTGTTAAGGAGACATAGTGTTAGGCGGAAGATACGGTAGGGAATAAGGAATGTAAATAGCTGAGGCAAACAAATGGATGAGCAAGAACTTGAGCAGAAGATCGTCAGTCTCATGCAGCAAGGGTTCAAGCGCGCAGAGATCTCGAAGACCTTAGGGCTCACATCAGATGAAGTGTATCAGGTCACTCGATTGTACCGACTTGAGGTGAGCAAAGAGTCGGGCGGCGTGGGCAAAGCCGTGCGGATCAAGGGGTTGATATGAGTAGCCCCTGGCACATCGAATGCCTTGTCTGCGAGGCCCGATACTACGCTGCCGAGTACCCCAGAAAAGGGTGCAGAAAGTGTGGCCGAGATGCGCTGTTGATTACAGATCATAGGGTAGATCATAGGGTAGATCGTAGAGTGAATAGTGGGCGCAAAGAAGAGTCGGCTGGGGGTTATCGTGGTGAGCTTACGGGGTATCGCAATTAACTTACATCATAAAGTTAAAGTAGTTTCGAGGTTCGCGGAACAGCCGGTTTACCCAAAACAGGTAGGGTCAAGGGGGTGTTTTTGTTTTGACCCTACCCCTGTGGATAAGTGGGTTAAGTTGTTGATTTATAAGGAAGCCGAGGTAGGGTCACATGGGTCAAGCGTGACCCTCGTGACCCATGACCCTACCCCTACCTAAGTCATTGATTTTAAAGGGTGGGTCAAGGGTCACATGGGTCACTTCTAAAGAAGGGGAGAGAGATATACATATCTCCCCTACGGGATACACCCTTACTCCCTTCTTAGAATAGGGGGGAAGAAAAGAAAAAATTTTTTTTGTAGGATGGAAGACATGCCAAAAAATCAAGCGGTCGATATGTTGAATAATCCAAAGCGAAGCCTGCCTGAGAGGCACAAAGAAAAGCCGTTCACGAAGAAGCAGCAGGCGTTCATTCAGCACTATGTGTATCACGATCTGACTAACACCGAAGCTGCACATCGAGCAGGCTACTCAAACCCAAGACAGATTGCGTATGTGCTTTTGCATGATCCCAGATACATGAACCTGCAGATGAAGATTCGTGAGCTCCAAGAAGCGCAGCAGAAGAAGTACGAGATCACGTTTGAGAAGGTTGCGCGTGACTTGCAGATGATCAGAGATGCTGCCGTTGAGGACGGCTCGTATGGTGCAGCCGTCACAGCAGAGTTGGGCAGAGCAAAACTTGCGGGCCTGATGGTTGAGAAGAAAGAGATCAAGCACGGGCGAATCGATCAGATGGATCGATCAGAAGTTGAGGCCAGGTTGAATGCTCTGCTCGATAAAAATCAGCTGATGCCCGGCTTGCGCGCTGCAGTGGTGGATGACAGCGTGATGGATGTTGAGGATGCAGAGTTCGAGGAGCAGGAAGATGAGGAGCTCGCAGCCGAGCCCCTCGATGGTGAGGATGAGGGTGAGGATTCAGGTGAGGATGATGATTACGAATCGGACGAAGAGCCACCCGATGGTGAGGATGAGGACGAATGGTAACGAACCAACGCAATCGGTGGTCTGAAACCTTTGCCTCTACGCCTCAGTTGAGTGATACGTTTTGGCTTATCAATGCGTCTCACCGCTCGAAAGGCTTTGCTTCGATGAGCCTGACAGCAGTACTTGGCCGATGATTGCGTGCTCATGAACTTCACACCACACCAAACACAAGTGAACTCACGCTCAACTTTGTGTTGGTGCATGGTGGATGAGTTGTCTCTCATGCCACCACGGGTTTCTTTTTCGTAGGGGTCTGTTGATGACAGCATGTCATTCATGCGCATATATCTCCTTGTCTGCAGCGATTACTAACTCGCCAATGGCTTGAATGAGTTGAGGCACAACGGCGTTGCCTAGGGATTTGATTCTGTCCACCCGATTGGGAATCCCATCAACCACTCGACAAACATTGGACTCAGCTGGCCACTCACCTCCTGTCTCCCACCAAGGTCGTTGATAACCTTCGTGGTTAAACTCTCTTGAGTGCCCTTCTTGCCCCTGCTCCTGTCCTGATAGCCAAGTCTCGCCTCGTGAGCCAATGGTGTGGGCCACATCTCTTTCTTCTTCACCGCTGTCGCCAGACCATCGCCCGATTTCTTGCTCAGACCCGCTCTGTTGTAGTTGCCGTTCACCGTGGGGGTTGGCCACATCACCGCGCCCGATAACTTGCTCTTCTTCGCCAAAGCTTCGTAGTTGGTGTTCTTGCCCGTGTCTTTGTAATCCCTTGCCACTGGCGTAGGCCACATCCTCTCGGTGGGCAATGATGAAGCATCTGTCTCTACGATGGCGCGCTTCGACGGCGACAGCTGGAAGTACAAACGCCCTGACGGCGTAGCCCTCTCCTTCCAAGTCAGATGACACATCGTCGAGTGCCATTTTGACGAAGCCAGAAACATTCTCTCCAATGACCCAACGTGGCCTGCACTCTCTGATGATTCGTAACATCTCAGGCCAGAGGTGACGGTCATCCTCTGATCCAAGTCGCTTGCCTGCGACTGAGAATGGTTGGCAAGGGAATCCTCCTGCCACAACGTCAATTGAATTTTGGTATTGCTTTCCATCTAACTTCCTCACATCCGTGTGTACAGGCGTTTTGGGCCAATGTTTTTTTAATATGGACTGACAGTAGGGGTCACGCTCACAAAAGGCTGTGGTAGTCATACCACAAGCCTCAAGGCCAAGAGAGAAACCACCTATGCCAGAGAAGAGGTCAAGCACCCTCATGTCCCATCACTCATGATTGATTTGCCAATGGTCTTAGGCAGTCGGGTTGTGCGTAAAGCAAACTCCTTGTCGCCAGACAACGTGATGCGCTCCGCTTGGGCACGGCTCATGGCCGTGACCTTCACTTCGTGCTTGATCACTTCAAGGTAGTTGATGGTGTATTCCTTTGAGATGCCACGAGGGTCTTCATAGCACTCGCTGTAGCACATCGGGCAGCAGTTGAGCGTGCCTGCGTTGGTCGGAACTTTTCCAATCATGTGCTCAGCAGTCATCGTACCGCACTCGTCACATGCGAAGAAGATGTCTTCGTCAGCAACGGTGGTGTCAGAAACAGTGGCGTTAGGAATCGATGTGGCAAGACCAAGTCGGCTAAGCCTCTGCTCTTTGTTCAGGCCGTACATCTCTTCCAACTCATCATACTCATCTGCCAATTCATCGTCCTCAATGAACTCATCAGCACATGTGTGGCAGACGAACTGTTTGCTAGATTCGCGGAAGGTAAAAACCATACTACGTTCATGGTTGTACTCACCACAGTGGTCACAAGAAATCTTGCCGTCGATTGAACTCATGATTCCTCTCCCGCTTTTACAAAGCCAAGTTGTCCTAGGCAGTATTCTGCGTCACCAGCAAATTCGATGAACTTTTCCTCAGAATACTCAGTGAAGATGCGATCACCATTTGGCGCAACTTCAGTCTCCAAGCCGCCACCGTATAAATCTGCCAACACCATTGCTAAATCCGAATACAGTTCAATCCACTGTTCATTTGTGAGATTCATATCTCTCATGATGCAGTCCTCCAATACTTGTAGGCTTCCGCCTCTGGGATCGTGTTGAGCCATATCCAATCCTTGGTGTTCTTTATCTCGCTTCTTGTGGTGAAGTGATTCTTATACTTCTCCAATATCTCATCGGTGGGCTTATCTCTGCCAAGGTGCAAGATGTCGTTGCTCTTGGGGTCATAGACTGTGACTTTCTTCTTCAACGTCTTGCGCATTTCTTTCAGCGTCAGTTGTTCGTTGATCAGATCCGCGATCAGCCAATCGATTAGCTCATTGGATTGACTAGGATTTCCGTCTTCATCTTCACTTGCGAATGCGTCTATCGCCCATTGCAAGTCTTCGCCTAACTCAATCTTCTTGAGTGTGTATTGCTTGGCTTCTTCGCGGGCCAGAGACATGGCTTCTACAAAGGCTTCTTTCCCATTAGCGAAATCAAATGGTAAGTAATCGTTTGGCCCACCGCATCCACGGTTCTCAGCACAGAACATGCGCTTGCCGTTGATGTAGATGGATGCTCTGAAGCAGTGTGTCTCCTCAGAGAAAGTCACGTTGTGACTGAGGTTCTTGAGTTCTATGGTAGAGCGTGGCCCCATCGCTGCAAGCGTAGGGTCAAGGTCTTTGGGTTGAAACGGGTTGTTGTTGCGTGGTGCCATGATTACTTAGCCTCCTGTTCGCGTTCAGCGAGCCTGCGATCAACGGCTTCATCAATCATCTCTTTCCACCACTCACTCTCATGAATGATGTCGATTTCGTGGCAGATCATCTCTCTCACTACTTGAGTCAGTGAGTTTTCTAAGGTTGCTGGCCATTCTTTAAATTGCATTTGCTTACTCCTTTTGTTTGCTATGCGCGTTCGATATTAATGCTTTGGTGTTCTATGTCAATAGAAAATTATGAGTGCCGACAAAAAGTGTCCAAATCGTGGGGGTTTGTGGGGGTTAGTTGCACCCCACCCCTCCCACAAGGGGTCTAGCGTTTGATTTGAGGGGTTTTCCCGCCCGCCTAGGGGTTTGCGCAGGCTTGCGGCCTTGCGGCCTTGTACGGGGCCGTGCGTGCGCCTGAGGGCTTGCGGCCTTTTTCGTTTTTTATTGGGCCTGCTTGCGGGCTTGCGGCTTGCGGCCTTGCGCCAACTTTTATGGGCGAGCCTGCTCTGGTGGTGATAGTTGGCATGGGGTGCTGGGCGCTGGGGAGCGTGGCTCCCCTGCCCTCTAAGCTACTGTGAATGATGGAATGACGTTGGCATCGACCACGAATCCGCTCGTGTCATGCTTGGCCGGACCTTTGGCCTTTAGTCCGATAACTACCTTGCCAGCGTAGACGTTGGTTAGATCTGACTGGTCGCCATCGATAACTTCACGCCCTAGGAATGTGTCGGGCATCTTGCTTTTGAATACTACGGCTATCGGGTTGTCATGACATACGGCCATCAATACTTGCTTGCGATACTGGTGCCGCGCGCTGTATGAAAACATAAGATCATAGTTGGCGGGCGTCTTGTCTTTGCCTAGGCGCTTGGCGCGTTTGGTGTAGTCGTAGAAGTACAGCGTCGGAAAATCTTGGGGTATGTTGTGCTCCTCCCATGCGATATCGGAGAGCACGTTAAGACGGACAACGCCTTTCACGTCTTGCTTGTCGCAAAGCTTGGCGAAGTTTGATAGTTCGCGCCGAAGTTGTGACAGAAAACCTTCGCGGTCTTTGTGCCAGTAATCGGTGCGCGCTTGGCGTGCTTGGTTAACGCTGCGGTAGACTGCGGCTAGGCCCGCATCTTTCAGACATAAATCCATGCATCCAGCTGCCTTGCTGCCTGCGCACAGTATGTTGTCTGGCATCATAGACAGCTGCGCCATCCTTACATTGCCACCAAATGGCATGCCTTTCTTGCCGGTCTTTGCGACCTTCGTGTTACCGCTCACCTTGGCGGTATCTAATAGTTTCTTAACCATCCTTTTGTGTCCTTTTGTTGCCAGCCAATTGCTTGACTGTTGCGTTTATTTTAGCAAATTCTGCTAGGTATTTGCACATTTTTTTGGTGCCTGGCATTTGCTTAGAGCCCGTCATGAGCTCGGCTTGCGAGCCGTTAGGCTTGCGGCCTTGGGCGTTTTATATATGTCTGCTGGCAAAGCCTGCGGCCTGCCAGGCTTGCGGCCTTGAGGCATCTATATATATTTTGCCTGCGGCCTGCCAGGCTTGCGGCCTCTTTGCATTTATATATGACTGCGCCGGGCTCCGGGCGCCGGGTGTTGATCCGCGCAAAAAAATGGGGGCCGCAGCCCCCAGGTTGGTTAGTCTAGCTGAGCGTACCCTGCATACTGTTCGGCCCACTCAGGCTCAGCATCGGACAGCCGATAGCATGACTGAATCATTCCAGCGTATTGGTCGCCGTATTCCCAGCTTCCGAAGGTCGCGTCAGATTTGGCTGCGGTGAACCATCGCGAGTACTGGTTCTTTTTCTCGGCCTCTACTGAACCTTTGTATCGTTTCAGTATGCGAATTTCCATCGGCCCTATCTCATGGTGATAGCCCACATAGGTTGCATATGGGTTTTCAACGTCGCGTGTTTTTCCGAATGGGTTTGCCATTGGTTTGCTTTCCTTTTGTTTTGGATCCGAAAAGTTTGGGGGCCGGAGCCCCCGATTGTTTAGTAGTTGTTGCGAAGCTCTGATGATGCATCTTTGAGAATCAGGCTTACAACGTCCATTGCTTGGCCACTATGGCCGCCGACGTTCCATTCATCGATGTCCTCGATGCTGCCGCCGCCGGTATAGTTTGGACCGTTTTTCCAATTGTAGATTGTGGCCACTACGCCATCGCGCACGAAGGCCCACTCCACGTCGGTTTTGTAGCCATCGCTTGTACCATTGGGCTCGCCTATGAGCTCCACAAGTTTGGCGTATGGCATACTGAAATGTCCGCGCAGGCTGGTTCCGTAAACGTTCACACCGGTCATAGCTTTGTCTCCTTAACTTTGCTTTGTCGTTACAGTTTAATTGATGCAAGGCCGCATCGCAATAGCCACCCAATGGATGGCTATCACGTTGATGCCTAGTATGGGGTGATGGTTATTGTGGCGCGTTCATGCGCTTTTATGTCTGACAATGTCACCTTGTAACCTGCTGTCTTACCGTCTACTAGCAGTTTACCTTCTGATACCAGACTCACTTTGCCTTTCTTTTCTTTCTTAATGTACCCAATGCGATCAGCCTTCTTCTTGGCGCGTATTTTTGCTGGCCCCATTATCGCGTCAATCTTTTCCTCGATGGCGGCGAGCTCTTTCGATTTCTTTGTTTGAGATATCTCGAACTTCAAAAGCTTTTGCGCTGCGATCAGATCTTTGAGTGATTCCATTTTACGCCACCTCCTCAATTTTCTTTTTGATCGAGGCAATCACGCGCTCGACCTCATCGATTCGGCTTTGATGGCCGATGCTTTCGTAATACGCAAGATCGCGATAGCAGCCATCCAATTCACAATGTAGAGAGTCAAGATAATCATCAATGGTATAGGTCATTTCATTTTCCCTTTGTTTCAGTGCGTCATTGCACAAGTGCAATGTATCAAAAAAAAACAACACGCACAAGCAAAACGGATAATTAAATTGCATTTATTTGGGGTAGGGTAGTGGGGCGGTAGCATATCGATGGGGTAGGGTAGGGCGCGCTTCACTGTTAAACCTCCGCGCTCACGGCCTCGCGGCCTTCGGCAGGGTAGGGTAGTCGCCCGCACGGCCTCGCAGGCGCGACAGCCTGCGCGCGGCCTAGGTACCCTAGGGCGTGCACCCAAAAAAAGCCCGCGACTTGTCGCGACCCCACCACCCCCTATACAGCACAGCGTATAGTGTTAGTGTATATATAACGTTCACCACCCATAATGTTATGAAAAATAGAAATGGCTAACCTTAGTCACCTCTCTGAAGGTGAGATGAAAGAGATTTTGATGTTGCAGGAGCGCCTGACGCTTCTTGATACGCAGCACAAGGCCAAGGACTCGTTCATGGAGTACATACGGTACATCTGGCCGAGTTTCATTGAGGGTGATCACCATCGGATCATTGCGGAGAAGTTGACCCGTGTGGCCAAGGGTGAGTTGAAAAGGCTGATTGTGAACATGCCGCCCCGTCATACGAAGTCTGAGTTCGCGTCTATCTACTTTCCATCGTGGGTGATGGGCTTGAATCCTGACATGAAGATCATGCAGACCACGCACACGGCTGATTTGTCGATCAATTTTGGCCGCAAGGTGCGTAACCTGATGGATTCGGACGAATATTCTAATATTTTTTCCAAGGTATCCTTGGCCTCTGACTCAAAAAGTGCAGGAAAGTGGCAAACGAGCCAGGGGGGTGAATATTTTGCAGCCGGTGTGGGTGGTGCCATAGCGGGTAGGGGTGCAGATTTGTTGATTATTGACGATCCGCACTCTGAACAGGACGCGATGTCGATCAATCTGCTGGATTCCTGTTACGAATGGTACACATCGGGGCCGAGGCAGCGACTTCAACCCGGTGGTGCGATTGTTATTGTGATGACACGGTGGAATACGGCGGATTTGACGGGCAGATTGTTGAATCGGCAGACGGAGACGCACTCTGACCAGTGGGAGGTGGTTGAACTTCCTGCTGTTTTTGAAGATTCGGGCAATGTGTTGTGGCCAGAGTTCTGGAAGAAGGAGGAATTGGATGCAGTTAAGGCGTCGATCCCTGTTTCCAAGTGGAATGCGCAGTATCAGCAGAACCCTACGTCGGAAGAGGGTGCGATTATCAAGCGGGAGTGGTGGCAGCTATGGGAAGCTGAAGATCCTCCTGCGTGTCATTATGTTATTCAGTCGTATGATACGGCGTTTTCTAAGAAGGAGACGGCGGACTACTCCGCTATCACCACTTGGGGTGTATTTTCGCCACAGGAAGGCATGGGTGATGCGATTATCTTGTTGGATGCGCAGAAAGGCCGGTGGGATTTTCCTGAGTTGAAGGCAGTTGCGCAGGAGCAGTATGTTGAGTTCAACCCGGATATGGTGTTGATTGAGGCCCAGGCCAGCGGTACGCCATTGACGCACGAGTTACGGGCGATGGGCATTCCTGTGGTGAATTACCGACCTTCCAGGGGCAATGACAAGATGACTCGTGTGCATGCGGCGAGCCCTGTGTTTGAGGCTGGGATGGTGTGGGCACCTGACCGTGTATTTGCGGATGAGGTGATTGAGGAGTGCGCTGCATTTCCGTTTGCACCGCACGATGATTATGTGGACACTACGACGCAGGCAATACTAAGATTCAGACAGGGTAACTTCATCAATCTTTATTCTGACGAGGATGAAGAAGAAGTATACCGAGATAGGCGCGCATATTATTAGGAGCTTCGTATGGCTAATACCAAATACGACAACAGAA
>Ga0181394_1001140_pt1 | contig 11678 bp, 21 predicted proteins | sample 17SPOviralmetaG_FD_130123 | JGI IMG/M metagenome (GOLD analysis project Ga0181394, IMG submission 130123) | Marine viral communities from the oligotrophic San Pedro Time Series (SPOT) site, San Pedro Channel, CA, USA - 17 SPOT_SRF_2010-11-23 | ecosystem: Environmental > Aquatic > Marine > Strait...
CAAGCCCCAATCGTTGAGCTCTTCGGCGTCCCACTCGTTAGCGAGCAAGTCCCAGTCCCATTCCCCGGCGCTCACGTTGTCTTTAATCATGGCGCGCTTCTGCTTGGCCTCGTCCCAGTTGACGACGACACACGGCACCTCCTTCCACCCTAACGCGACGCAGGCACGCAGTCTTTGGTTGCCTGCGATGACCTCATAATTTTCGTTTACGATGAGGGGACGGGCGTGTACAAGCTCGGGGTCTTCGGCGATTGAGCGCATGAGCTGCTCCATCTTATTCTCCCGGATGGCTCGCGGGTTATTCGGACTCGTCCTGAGTTTGCTGGTCTCGATAAGCATCTGCGGCGTTGAGGACATTGCGTAAAGTTTCTCTGATGTGATAATCTGACACGGCGAGGTTAAGGAGTATCTCCCAACTGTCCGTGTCTTTGTGGAATACTCCAAAGTTAGCTACGTCTTCGCCTGTGTCCGTTCGTGTGAACACAAGGAAGTCGTCGCTCTCATTGAGCATCCTCTTGACTTTTCTAAGGGTCATGCGTTGATAAATTTCTTGTAGTCGTTGCTGAACTTGCGGTCAATGCTTAGTAGCTCATTGGCTCGGCGCACAGAATAGCAGGACGTGGTGTGGTTGGTGCGTGCTAAGGCGTGGGCGATTTCTTGGTATCTGAATCCGTGGTCCCGGAGGTACTTGCTCACGATGTGCCGCGTATCTGCGATGTGCCCTCGGCGGTTGCGGCTTACGAGGTCGCCCCACTCTAAGCCGAGCGCCTTGACACCACGCCGGGCGCGTTGCAAGACGAGGCTCTTGTCGTGGGAGAAGTCGTGGAGCATCCCAACGTTGAGGTAAAGGTTGTCAGTCATAGTTCAGGGTGCTCCATTGCTTCGCACACACGGCGATTCGTTGGCGCTCGTTCGGATATTCTTCTGTCATGGTAGGGTCTTCCATGCAGCGGCCGAGAAACTCGGTCATCTTCTCGGTCTTTTCAGGTTTGGGTGTCGGCATTGTGTACGAGTTCTTTGAGTTGTTGTAATAGCTTTCTGTTACAGGCGGCGCATCCGCTGGCCTTTTGTCCTCCCAAAAACTTCCGGGCCAGCTCTGTGAGTTCGCCCTTGCTTCTTAGGTCGTTGTTGCGGTTCAGGAACTCCCGTATCTGCTCCACGTCCTCGGGTGTTACAATCGCCTCCCACTTATCCAAAGGGCATGAGGCGACCTTCAGCTTGGTCTTGGCGGGCATATAGCACCCACACAAGGGAGAGTCCGTAAAGGCTTCCGTAACCAATGGGCCACAGCTCTTGGTCTTCTCTACATAGTGCTCGCAGTCGCGGCACGTGGCGAGGCGTTCAGCCCTTAGATGTGCGTTGACGAATAACAATGCGGAGTTTTTTCTTAGAGTTAGAGATTGACTTGTAGAGAACGTTAACTTCGATACCCGACTGCTTGCCGAGTTCTACCATGCTCCACCCGTCAAGATATAACTCTAAGACGGTTCTGTCAAACCATGAGAGGTGATTAGCCATAAGCAGAGCCTCTTCCTTTCTTATGGCCTCTTGTAGGTCGTAGTTAGAAACGTGCTCGTAGTCGGGGGCGTCGGTTATCTTGTACAGCTTGCGGAAGGTCCCGGTGCTGAGGTTCCACATAGAGGTGTGGACGTAGCCGGGGAGGTTGTCGAGTATGTTCTCATTCTTACGCAGGGCCAGCACGCACGAGACGTATGTATGGTGCAAGAGGTCGTCAGAATCGCGATGGAGGCGCCGCGCTACGTTGGCGAGGTCTCCGTAATTCTTTACGAACCAAGCATCAAAGTCCCTTCGTGCTCTTGAGCTCATCGACTTTTCGCTTGTAGTGGTGGTATAAGGCTTCGAGTTCGTCGCGGGAAAACTTGCGCGTTTTCTTTGAGGCTATATGCAGGGCTTCGGCTGTTCCCTCTCCGTGCTCCCTGTCGAGGTGCTGGGCGAAGAGGTACTGCTCACCCGACCGGAAGCCGTTGCAGCGTTTGCATTGAAAAGCGACATTCTTCTCTTCCCATCGCGTAGACATACACGCCCGGCTCATGAAGTGGCCGGCGTCTACTTCGGTCCAATGTCGCACGGAGCCGCAGGTGTAACACTCTCCATACCCTCTGTCGTCACTCGCCCGAAGGCGGATGTACTGACTGAACACCGTGTCCACCTTCTTCACCATCGCGCTCCGGTTCGGAGTTCGGGTACGGGATGTGCTCCCACCGCCCGTTCTTGACCGGGACCCGCTTGATGTCTGCCCCCTTTTGGAGTTCTTTGGTTTCCTCTTCACGTCTCTTCTTGTAGTTGGCGTACAGGCTGTCGAGCTGGTCGTCTGAGAGGCGGGTGGGTGCGTGCTTCTTGAGCTCGTTCCAGTTGCCTTCTCTTACGGCTGCTCTCTCTCCTTCGTACTGCTGAAATATATCGACAAGTTCGGGAAGTTTCAAACGCTCATATCCGGGGCGGTATTCGCCCGTCTTGAGGCGGTGCATGATGATGGCCCACTCTTCGAGCTTCATGGCCGGGAAAGTATCCCGCAGGTGGTGTACGGCGTCGAGGACGTCCCTGTCTGCTGTTATACTCTTGTTGTAGTCGAGATACTGCAGGGTCTCTTTGAGCATGATGATGAGTGCCGCCTCTGTTTTGGCGGGTGCCTCTCGGTACGCTACAAGTACGTTTGTGCCGTTACTCCATGCTTTCTCCGGAGTCAGCCGCGAGGCGTCGGAGATGTTCTGCAAGGAAAGAGCCGTCATGCGGGCCAAGTCGCTTGGTTTCATTCTTTTGGTTTTTGAGGGGGAAGATACCTTGCCATCCGTTGGCGATGCTTTGGTGTATCATCTGGACGGCTGTGGCCTCGTCCCCTTGTGAATCGTTCTGCAATTTGTGGAGGGCGGCTTGCTCGCCGCGCTGGGTGTACCTCTTAGTCCCTCGTTCTTTGCGCTCTTGCTTCCACACATCCCACGCCTCTGCAAATTCCTTAGACTCAAAAGGCAACACCACCCCCTTCTCTTTTATTGTATTGTAAGTTGTTCTTTTACTTGTATTAGTAGAGGTATCATTTGGGGATGCTGCCTCCCCATTTTGGGTACTCTGCCTCCCCGTTTTGGGGATGCTGCCTGCACGAGTAGTGACGCATCTTACTCTGCCATTGAAAGTTACCTCTACAAACCCACGCTCTGCCAGCTTGCGGAGGCTTCTTCCTATCGTGTTGCGCGAGATGCCGTACTCGACTTGTATGGTGTCGTTCGACTTCATAAAGCTCTTGCCGTTGCCCGTGAAGCTGTCTATCTCAGCGAGCAAGGCTTTCTCCACCAAGGTCAGGTCTTTGTCCAACCAAATCTCTGCGGCTATCCATACGCCCTTAAACGTTCTCTCCATGTGGTGAATATAGGGGGAGGCAATACACCTCCCCTTTTTTTCATGTTTCCCGTATTGGTTCGAGCTCCTTAAGCTCGTGCTCCCGGTACTCTACTTCTCCGTGTAGTTGTAGGTAGGTGGTGTTCTTCTCCTCCACGATTTGCTTGGAGTGCTTGAGGATGCCCCGAGGGTTATACCGTAGCCAGTTGCCCACCGTCTGCTCTGTTACCCCGAGCTGGGCGGCGCACTCTTTCTGTGTGCCGTAGTGCTTCTTTATGAAGTCTCTCATTGCTTGGTGTATTTGATAAGGCCCCACAGCAAGCTAATTTCCTTCACGCTGCTTGTCTTGCGTGTATACTTGCCTTGCACGAGCTTATGCTGTGAGCCCCGCTTGCGCATAAGGTTATTCTCGACGCGCTTTTGCTGAATTGCGTTTGAAGTTCTGCCCAGTTCTCGGGCAATCATCTCATCTGTAATGCCGTCTCTAAATCTTGTTTTCAAGGTGCGGAGCTGTTGCTTTGTCCACGTTGTTCTTTCGTTTTTCATTGTGCGTATTTGTAAAGGTTTTCAATAGTTTCATTCTGTTTTGTGGGAGAGTCTATCTCGGTCCAAGTGTGGGGGGTGGCCCGCATACTTGCAAACCATTCTCCCCCGTTCCACTTGCCTACGCTGTACACGTAGCCGTCTCCCATCTCCCAAGCGCAGAGGTACCATCCCTCTTCGTTGGGTTCTCCGGTTTGCCACATCACACCTCGACCTCTTCTTTGATGACACTGCGAGCCTTCAGAGCGAGCCGGGCGAGCTGCATAAGGATAGAGTCGTATCCCTCCTGTGTGGGGTCTCCTGCGGCTTGCATGGCGCATCCTACTGCCCAGCTTGCCACGATGCCTTTTACGTCGCTGTTGCTTCCTACCTTGGCTGCCCCTGCGCCTTGCTGGAAGCCGGGCTTGTCAAGTTTGAGGCGTGGTCCCCACTTGGTTTGTTGGTGTTCCTTAACGACTGCCTCGTCGCCCACCTTCCACTTGTCAGGTGTCATGGCGTTTACTTCGCCTACCATGCCGTTGTCGAGGATGACGTCGAACTTGTGGAAGGTCTTTCCGTTGTGTTCAAACGTGCCCTGTGGGGTCACGCTTTGGATTTTGGTTTGGTCCATTGTGTTATGGGTTTGAATTGGTTTTATCTTCTTGACGCGGCACCCGGGAGGCACCTTGTCCATTGCTTTCTTCTTGGCCTCTGCTTCGTCGCGGGCGGTCACTGTGAGCTTGTCCCAGTCGTCGTGGTCGAAGCCAAGGATGTATATGACCTCGTAAGTGTTCATACTGTGATACTGTTCTTGAAGTCGGCCCACAACGAGTCGAACTTACGCTTGAACTCGTCCGCGTCGCGGGCAACCTCTTGTCGGGTGAAGTTGGCGGTCCACTCGTTGAAGTCTTCGGCGGGTTGGTCTGGGTAGACCGTGTGGGAAATTCCGTTGGGTTTAAGCATCACCATTCTTTTTTAAGGTCGAGAAACTTAGCCATCTCTGCGCGGAAGTCGTCAATCTCTCCGAGCGTCATGTCCTTGAATTGGTTTGCCCGGAGGCGGGTGGCAATGTCCCACGCGAGGTCTTTGCCTTTGGTGCTTTTTGCTTTCATCGTGTTAGGGGTTTGTGTTGTCAATCGTTCAACCTCTTTATCGAAAAGTCGTTGAAAGCAAGCAATACCCGCGACGAATTTCTGTTCATCTGCGGTCGGGCGGTAGTATTTTTTCGTCATGGTGTTGGGGGTTTGTTGTTAGCGTTTGCCTTCGTAGACCCAATCCTTTGTTACATATCCGGGACCAATAGGGCATTCGACGCAATCAGTGCCCGACATTTTCGCGGGCTCCCACCATGCTTTGCCGGTTGCGCAGTTTTCAAATTTAGCCGACACTCGGCCGGTCTTAGTAGTTCTTGTGTCAATGATTTGAACCAGTTGTTTTTTCTCAAAGTGGTAAACGTAGAACTGGTTCCCCTGTTGGTACATCTCTCCGTAAGTAGTGGGCACGTTGTCCATTGTGGGTGTGTTTGTTTCGTTCATGTCCCAAAGATAGGACAAACTTTTCATTCTCCAAGCATTCCTGAGAAAAAAGTTTCATTTTTTTTCTTGTTGCTAGTGTTTGCGCGGGATACAGAGGTGCAAAAAAAAAGGGCCCTCGACGTTTCGAGAGACCCTTTCTACCTGTTGAATGAAACACTAACCCTGCCTCTCAATAAACGAGAGGCATAACGGCGCTATGCCAACGCCTGTTAGAACGATGCCCTCCCAAGATAGGCCATACTCATGAATCTGCCAAAGAGCCTCGGCAACAATTGCACCTCCAATGGTTCTCTTCGCGCTCCATCTTTTGAGGTCTCCTTTGGTCTTAAATACCTGCGTGACGTCCAAGCCACCCAGCAACCTAAGCCACGGGTTCAAGTTGCCTCTCTTATTGTCCATACATACTCGTCTGAGCGTTCTTTGACCGTGGCAAACCAACCCCCAAGGCGCGGTGTAGAAAAGTTCTTTTCCACGGCCCACCCTGCCCACCTGTCTCCGAGCTTCTTGTAAGAGCCGAGGCGTAGGTGGTGGACAGTTCTCTGGGTCAAATTCATGTTTTGGGTGATGCGGTCCACCGTCACGGGTAGGTGCCACTTTTGGTGGTCGTGGCCCCGCACGATAATATCTGCGTCGGGGAAGTCCTTTTGGTCGATGTCAGCTCCGAGGATGCCTTTGGAACGCTTGGCGCCTCCCCCGTACCCGTGGTGGTAGTGTACGTTGAAGCGTTGCGCCGAAGAGCCGTTACGGTTTGCCTGCATGACAAGCCACCCGGCGTACCCTCCTACCTCTACGTGACCCCCTGCCGCGTTAATGATTTGCGCTACGCGGTCAATAGGTGAGACCATCATCCTCTTCTCGATGTTCGTCTCGTGGTTGCCCTTGGAGATAAACTTGATAACGTCCGCGTACTTGGAGAGCTTGCTGCCTACGTCGTGAATAACCTCGTCAACGTACACACACGACTTGTACTCAGGGCGTAGCTCAGAGTAATTACCGCGGGGGTCCCACTTGCCCTGCATAAGGTCGAAGAGGTCTCCAAAGATGAACACCCCCGCTCCCAGCTCACGCGCCTCGTCGAGGTGTCGGTGTAACCTTTCCCGGTCGCACTTCGTAGAGTCGTAGTGGATATCTGAAATGAAGAGGAAGTGTTGCTCCCCTCCACGCTTCTCGACGTTACAATCGACGGCGTGGACGGTGCGGGCTTTGCGTGTTAGTTCCATGAATTAGAGATATACGAACAAAGAGTTCGCGGGCTTGTTAGGGTCGAGGTCTACGTGTACGAAGTCAGGGCCTAAGCCTAAGCGATGAAACCCGGCATCCAAGAGAGCTTCCACCAAAAGGAATCGGCGCTCTGAGTTGGGCACAGCTATGTCCGCTGCATATCCGAGAAGGTGGCTAGACTGACGCGAGCCGCCCACCTTCTTGTTGTGTTCCACCGTGCGGAAGCCCGAGGTAATTACCATCGGAAATCCGTATATGTCGCGTGCGATGTCGAGGGCTTGAACTACGGCGGGCTCCATGAGCTCACCCGAGCCGGGGCGGTCGGGGCTGTCAAACTCAGATAGCTTGAACCACTTGTACATTCACATGCCCTTTTTAGCAAGTAAGACCTTGAGCTCGTGGATACCTTCCACGCACTCTTTGAGCATCGCCTTTAGTTCGCTCTGGTCGCTCTCCAACCTATACACGCGGCCTTTGAGTTTGGCTACCTCTTGATTGAGAGTAACCCACACACCTACAGCGGCAAATATTGAAGGGATTAAAGTAGAAAGCACGTCGTAATTCATCTCAAAACCTTGGTATATAGTGTTAGTCCTTGAGGGGTGACGATGCGCATAAGATAAATACCTTGCGCTTGTGGTGCAACCTCTCTACCATTCATGTCGATGTAGCTTGCCTCAAACCCCATCTCCTCTACTTGGCGCAGGGTGGGTGGGGGCATCTCGTTGCCTTCGCAGTCCAAGCCGTAAACCTGCAAGAAGTTGGCGAAGTCCATAATATCTACCACCATATCCCCGTCGGTATCGCACACGCACGCGGGGCCAGCCTGCCCGAGCTCTCCGCAAATCAAAAGGAGGTCGTTAAGTTGGCGCTGCCCGTCGCCGTTGAAGTCGCCGATACACGGGTTTTGGTTTTCCTCGTTATCTACAAGGTCTTCATATCGAGCCTCAACACACAAGTCGTACTCCCATGCGTAAGAGGGGCCTCCGATGTCGCCAATCATGTGCTCAAAATTGTCTTCCTCACATAAGATATTAAGCCCGCACGAGTCAGAGAACGCGGTCATGTGATAAGAGTAGAGCGTGTCTACGTCCAACCCTTTTTCTACATAGACATCTACGCCGCACACGAGGCCCTCATAAGCGGGGTTGGTGTTGGCGTACAGCTCCTGAGTTGACGCATACCCGTGGTGCCTAAACCATCCGCCGTAACAACCCTCCGAGAGGCAAACTTCGTCGCGCGTGAAGTAGGGCTCGTACGTCATACCATTGTCGAAGGTGTCGTACAGTTGGTTTGTATTAGAACCCCCGGCGGCATACCACTGCTGACCCGTATAGAAGGAGCTTGCTTGCCCCTCTTTGTACAGTTTCCACTGCTCAGACTCAGGCCATGCGTCGTGCTGAATAACGACGTTAAACGTAGCCAAGGGGCGCGGGCTGTATTGGAAGGTGCTTACGTTGTTGTCTGGGTTAGCATCGGCCACCACAAGCACCACAGCCTCGCCGATGTAGTCGCCGTCATACGGGACCGTCATCTCGTCTCCCTCAATAGATACGATGGTCATGGCGGGAACATCTACAAACCTTTCATACGTCTGCCCGTTGAGGTTCACCGTTACCTGTGCGCTCTCGGCGTCAATGGCTGAGAAGTTGGCAACCTTAACCACAGGGACGAAGATGTCGTCGCACCTGCGCTCGTTACGGACGGAAAGTATCTGCACGTCCAAGAAGTTGGGGTCTGTACATTCCCCCGACTGCCACACACTTGCTCGGTATCCGTTGTTCAGAATAGCGTGCATACGCAGCACCTGCCCCGTTGTAAAGTGGTCGCGGCACGTGTTGGGCGTGTAGTCCATGTGGTTCGTGTAGTCTGCCGCCTCACAAGAGGGGTTGTCACACGAGTAATTGATAAAGGTTGGCGGGGTATCGCACACCCTATCTCCTTCGCTCTCACAGTCGGCTTCTACGGCGCCACATTGCCCCCCGTTAAAGGTGTGGAAGAGGCCGCAGTAGTGGCCCATCTCGTGCGTTATCGTAGAGGTGGTGGCGCTGGCCGCTCTGAGGTAGATGCCGTCCCAAGGTCGGGTGAGAGGGTTTTGGTTAATCCACGAGAACCCGGCTATGCCTGCTCCGAGGCTTTCAAAGACGTGAACGTTGCAAACATCTACCGGAGAGGTACCTGCAAGGTCTACGGCTTGCATGGCTTGAAAGTAGAGAGGGTTGTCGTACACCGGGTCCTCTGTTGGTAGGTTGCTCCAATCGTGAAAGAAGTTGCCCTCGGCGCGACAAGGCACGAGGCCAGTCCCTAACATCTGCTCTTGCAAAAGCACAAAAGCAGAGTCGGCTTGCTCTGCTGTTATCGCCCCGTTGTAAGAGTGGAACGAGATAGGTAGGTACTTAACAAAGTAGTCAGAGTTCCTGTTGCCGGACCTTCGCAGTTGTAGCCAGTCTTCAAAGTCGTGGTCTACGTGGGCACATTCGGCGCCGCAGACCTGACCAAGGGCAACGGAGGAAACAAGGAAAAGGAGAAGTGCGAAATATCTCACGGCTTTGGCTTTTGGGGTTTGGGCTTTTCTTTACTGAGCCACGCCTGCAAGAGCACAATATTCTCTTGACGTGTCAATCGTAAAAGATTTTGCGTGCAAAGTCAGGGTCTAAACGGTCGTACCCGCCCGAGATGGTCATGCCGTTCTGATAATACACCTGCGTCTCTGGGCTCATATCGGGGCCGTTGTTGCTCTTGTACTCAGGGAAGAGAGAAGAGTTGTTACAGAGGTACTCTACGAGGCGCGTAGTGTAGAACTGCGCGTTCTGTCGTGCGTTCTCAATCTCTCGGTGTAGGTCGTCCTCTCCAATAGGTGACGTATTCTCTGCGCTGCGAATAACGAGGCCCCCGTTGTCAAGCTTTACGTAGAGGTTGGGCAGCATTTCCACCATACTCCACCACACCGTTGCCTTACGTACATAGTCGTCCAAGAGGGTCTCATAATCTCCGGTAACGCCCGAGCCTGAGATGTCGCTCTTGAGCTTCTCTAAGAGGTCGGTACCGAGATACTGTTGGATGTACTTGTCTTGTGCAAGGATGATAGCCGGGACCATGACCGCATCCTCTACCCCGCCGTTGAGCTGGGTGATGCGCTTCATGTAGTCCGGGTTGACAAAGAGAACTTCTGCGGTGAGTGCCATTTATCGAGGGTTTAGGTAGCCGTTGTTTGGCATTGCTGCCGGGATTTGAGAGATACGGGGGTCCTGCGTGGGGAGTTGGTTGGCCCGTCGCACGTCCTCCGGCAGTCGGTTAATAATATCTCGGGCGCGGTTGACGCTTACGCGCTTGTTGTTGCGCTTCAAGTACGTGCGGCGCACCCAACGGTGACGGCAGTTCGGACCGCCTTTGTAGAGAAGCAAGTCGTAGGTGTCTGTGCCATTTGGACCGAATCCGGGGTTCACTGCACGAGCCGAGGCACCACCCAAAGAGGCGGGCCAATTAGCTCCTACAATGTCCTCCCGGCGGTACACGCGGTTCGCGCTCATCATCTTCTTGCAGAACTCTCGGCTATTTTCTGCAATAGGGCCATCGTAGGCGTAGCGGATTTTTACAATATCGTTATCAAGCTCTGACTTGGCTTGGGGCTTTGAACTTGGCACGCGGGCGAAGTGCCACTGCGCATCTTGCAACTCCTCGGTGTTCTCGTCAAAGTCTCTCTCGTCGATGAGTTCCCAGTCCTCTCCCATCTCTTCGCCTTGTTTAACAAGCCAGTCGGCGGCCTCTACCTTGGGGCGGGGGAAGTCCTCGCTCAGTTCTGTAGCCACTTCGGGCTCCATAGGAGGCACTTCTTCCACGCTTACAACCGTTGGGGTACCTGCGGCGATAAAGATGCTTGAGAGGGCGTCTTTTACGATGCGTTGGTAGGGCTTGATGACTTGGCGGTCGAAGAGCTCAGAGGCAATCTCTAACTCTTGGGTGTTTCCGAGTTGGCCCGCTGTCTTAACGCCAAACATAGCCGAAGACACCACGCGGTGACCAACCATGATTTTGTCGGACACCTCCGTAGAAAGAAATTGGTATTGCTTGTCGGCATCGGAAAGGGGGAACGGCTCAAAGTCGGGCTTTCTGTCGGGGCTGTCTGAGTAGGTCACAATGAACTTACCGGCATTGGTGGCCCCGGCCAGTTGGCGCTCGATGTCGTTACGAATACGGCGGCGCTCCTCCTGTGCTGGGACCCCGTTCTTAAAGTGGATTGTAAAGGACGGAGCGAGGCCGTTCTTGATGTTGTTAATATGGTACTTCCCGATTTCCTTATCCAGCTCGATGTAATCAATAGAGCCGATGTAGTCGGGCTTGGGGTAGTAGTACGAACCCGGCGAGAAGGGCTTGACGTACAGAATCTGTACGGGGTGCTCTACACTCTGCTCAGGGTCAAAGGTCTTTACGAGCTGCGGTTCTTCGCGCTTGTCGCTCCAGTCCTTAGAGTAGTACAAGAAGTCTATCTTCTCGTCTTCGTTTACCTCTGCCGTTCGTACATTCTCAAAGGGGCAGTGACGCACCTTGGAGATAGTCGTGCGGTCGATGGAGTACACCACCTCAAGCGCGAACCCGCCTTGTATCTTAAGGTCTAGGCAAGCCTTGCGAACTTCATCTTGCAAGCCCCACTCCTCAATTTTTAGACGCGCTTCGAGGGTGTCAGCCTGTACGCCGTCGCCAAAAATCATATACGCGATTGACGTGCAGAGAGCGTTGTGTGTGGCGCTGCTCTTATACAGGTCAATCAAGTATTGAGGGAAGAGGTTATCGTCGCCGTAAAACACCCACCCTTGGTTAGATGGCCGCTCGGCGTATGACCGCTCTTGGTATTCTTTGAGTTTGAGTAGTTCCATGTCACTCGTAATATATTACGTTATCGGGAATTGTAACCGTGGGGATGGTCCATGCGGCCTCATCACTTAATTTGACCGTACCTATCTCACAGACCCCCACGACGCTCGAGTCTTCGGGGTCGGTGTTGTCCTCTGAGTTTTGGCCGTACACCTTGTAGGTGTAAAGTCCCGA
>Ga0181394_1001145_pt1 | contig 11659 bp, 3 predicted proteins | sample 17SPOviralmetaG_FD_130123 | JGI IMG/M metagenome (GOLD analysis project Ga0181394, IMG submission 130123) | Marine viral communities from the oligotrophic San Pedro Time Series (SPOT) site, San Pedro Channel, CA, USA - 17 SPOT_SRF_2010-11-23 | ecosystem: Environmental > Aquatic > Marine > Strait...
CACCCTTTGCTAGACGCATTCTGCCAGTATCGGTGAGAACCGCGTCCAAAATGATGTCACCTGAGTTGTCCAAAAAAGCCATTTTATCTCCTGAAACCGTCTTGTTTCATTTTATAATTAGTTACTGATAGGGAAAATATCATTTATTTGTTCGCTTTGCAAAGCAACAGGATTTCTTGTTACTTCCTCAGCGTTGTTAATAGGCACTATTCTCTTTAATCTGCTTGTAATATTCTGATTTTCTAAGATGTCATAGTTTTTAAAGTTACTTATATTGATAACAGGAAGCTCAACAGCGCCATAGAGTAAGTTGTCTTCTGTTGGCAGGGACCTTTCCGGAAGCTCATCCACTGCTAAAGAAATACTATCAGAGGTTCTATCAAATTCAGTTTCTACTTTAGTATTAACACAAGTTAGATTAATGTCAAATACTTTATTTGTTTTTTTCGACCTAAACCTAAACTTGAACTTCTTACCCGTGCCGGGAAGGCCAAACATATTATCTTCGGTATTACCCAGAAAAACACTCTTATTCTTGCTGGTAAGGGGACTTCCCTCATTGTCCACTAAACTTGATTCTTCAAGGTTTGGATAAACCTGTTGAAATGTTGGACTAATATTTATTAGTTTAGTTAAAGTCTTCACTTCTCTTCTGCTTTGCTCTTTATTTTGTGTAACCAACTCTTGATATTGCAAACGAGAAATACCGTCTTGGTTGGTATACATCATTTCAAATATTCTAGTAGGGTTAGAGGCTAGGCCCAGTCTATTTCTGGCCACAAAGCAGAAATAATATTTCTTGTTTGTCTGCAACTCTAGAACTACTGCTGCGGAGTCTGCCAATAGCGTTGTATCTGTGCTGGTTGTAGACACTGAGGAGAACAAGTTGCCTACAAAAGATGAATAATTAGTATCTTCTATAGGCATTGAGGGCGATCTATAAATTTCAAATTGCCCTACACTTGAGAAACTTGTATGCTCCAACAGTCCTTCTTTGGAGGTTAAAAAATTGTTTTGATATAGTGTTGAATTAAATGCCCTGTCTTGACTTGACAAAGATATTGGCTTTTCCTGCTCGTTGCCATACCCCGAATAAAAAATAACTTTGACTTTGTTTGCCTGCCTTCTTATTGGGATAATCTCTACTCTTGGAGTAAGAGGCGGTTGTGCCAAAAGTGAACCAACACCTGTAAAGACTGGTATTTCCACCATTCTTATTGATGGATAAGAATTAGCTACCAAGTTGTAAGACCCATCATCGTTTTCATCTAAGCTAATATATTCATACTCGCAGCCATGGATAGCTACCATATAGCTTATTCTATAAGTATATTGTTTTCCGTAAATTACCTGCGTGTCTAGGTAGTCTATGCTTTCTTTGGTATTTGGTATTAGAATAGTTTGAAGTGGTGTGCCTACTGGGCTTGCGCCCTCAAACTTATCTATCTTATAATATAGAATCTCAGTTTTTGCCGGAATTCCAGCAAGCACATCTTCGAGTCTTTTAGCATCTGTAGAGCCTACATACTCTTCTACATACTTGGTCGCAAAACGATTTAGTGTTTTTGTAAAGTCGATTATGTTGTCATAATTATTAATAGCAAGATCTAAACTTGGGACATCCGTTGTAAAAAACTTTAAAGCTTCAATATTATTTGGCAAATCTCCTACTCTGGCAGGTGCAAAGTCATTCAACCAGTTTAATAGTGAATAATTTGACAGATTCTCCTGAGTTACGTCAGAAGTGTTGCTTGTGTACGAAAACAGGCTCTGACCTATAAATGAATTTGCATTTTGCAAATGCCATCGCATTAGAAGTGATGAGACATCCTCCTGTGGGTCTTTGCCTTGCCTGTCTTGGTAGAATAAGAAGTTGTCCCGAAACTTTACAAAATCTTCTTTCTGGTCGATGTCGCCATTAGTATCTTTGAGTTTCAGCCGAACCAAAAAAGGAATTTCAGAGGTATAGTCTAAATCTTCTATTTCATAGCTATACTGACTAGTCTCGTCTAGCAAAGCATTGCTCTGCTCAATGTCGCTAATACTCTCAGGAGGAACAAATATGTTTGTGAAAACTTCTCTTTCTTGCGCGGGTTGCTCCAAAGTATTCTTTACTATCTTAATATAGCTGTTTTTATTTTTTACGTTTCGTGTTCTTGGCTCATAGTAGTTTGGCAAAAGTAAATCATTTGAAACATTTAAATTAATGTTTTCATATTCGATATTTTCTCTAATGAAAGTATATTTTGCAGCAACGTCTGGTCTTGCCGGAACACTACTATCCCTATTTTGATTGAACACATCTTGAAAACTATCTGGGATTACAACTTGAGCAGAATAGTCTTGATACCTCTGATTAAAAACTATGTTGTCTAAAATGTCAGTGGCTAAAGCAGCATCTGTTGGGTGGATTTGCAAAGTCACCTTATATCCTGCATCCAAGATACTACTGGTTTTTGTTGCGTTTATTATTTCTACGTTTTCAGATATTACTCTTATAGGTAGGTTAGCTTCTCTCTCGAAAACTAAGTTCTTCTCTTTTTGTGTCCAAGACCCTAATGATGCGTAAAACGAATCTGCCACACCAGTTTGGCTATTAGAAATAACTTCAGAATTTGCTATTGTTATTCTCTTTGACATCTTAGTAACCTACTCGTGTTATATTTCTTGGCCTTATATCTTCAACAGCACTCGTTGTATCTTCAGCCACTTCAGGTGCCGATAGCGGAGCCGGGGGAGGCGCTAGTGCTACTCTATCAAATTCAAACCTCAGTTCTCTTACCTCAGTTGGTTGTGTAACGTACATCGAAGAAGAGAAATACTTTTCAAACTTATTTATTCCTGTTGTGTTAACATTTTTTAGCTGTTCTGCCATTTGCAAAATAGTAATCGACGCTGATGGAACATCTGGTTGCGCTATAATCTTTTCGTTAATCAAGTTCTGATAGTCAATCCTGTCAGCTACCTGACCTTGTTCAATAAGAACAAAATTCTTATCTAACATCTTAATATTAACCTTATCAAACAGATTTGTCAAAAGCTGATTGTTGCTATAATTCTCCATCTTGCAGGCATATTTTGTATTTGGTCCAAGATTTTGCTCGTTCATTAGTTCTGAAGTTAGGTTCTGGTAGACTGGAACCATAGAGCCTTCTTGAAATCCAGTAATTATCTTAGCGTTACCAATCAAAGAATAATTATAGTAGAAGTATGACAGCGCGTCTACATCAAATAACCTTAAGATATTGTTGCCATTAAACAATATCAAGTCTGCCCCGTTCCCGTTTAAGCTAGAATATTGCCATGGTAAAGTTGTATTTAAAGTTGTAATAATAGAGCTAAAAGGATTGGGGACACCCTGATCAGTTACAACTGAAATCGCATTATCATTCACTGCCGACTGTTGTATTACTTTTGAGAGCGAGAGAGGAAGTTTAGAAGAAATAAAATCTAAGTTCATAAACTTGCTCTTTTCTTCTATGTTCTCTGTCTCGTTTCGATTATCATTAATGTTATTGTTGATTGAATAATCTTCAAAATTAAAATCTACTGTGATTCCAATGTCGGCTAGTGTGTCTCGGATCCCTATAAATCTTTGATATTTCTTGTCTTTATTACCCAGCAAGACTTTGTTTGCATTGGAACTCTTGGTGGTTGAAAAATCAAGCCTACCAGAGTATTTGTCATATAATGTCTGTCTTATGGAGTCATTTAGAAGTATAGATAAATATTGCTTATATTCTGTGTTGTTAGATACGTTAGCTAAGTCCTGCTTCCGAACAAGATAATCTTTATCTAAGAAAATACTATAAAGGTTATAGAAACTCAAAAATGTTTCATTAATTACTGGTGAGGAAAGTGTGCTGTCCACTCTGGGCTGAGACGGTGCGCTTAACGCTGCTCTAGAAACTGCTGGTAAGAAAACAGGAGTGGTTGTCTGAGTTGAGTTGATCACAAAATCCGGCTCATATGTTTTCATATACTTTAAGCCTACCGTATCATCAAAATTCAAATTCAAGATTTCAGAGATTGCTTGAAGTCTAATGTTCTTAGGTTCTTTGTTGCCTGTCTGTGCCACTATAGATCCAGCACCAGAGCCTGTCTTGGGGTATCCAAAAACATCAGCGAGGTAATTATATAGTCTTTCATAGGCAGCATAAACTTTCTGCATATCGTATATGTTTCCAGTTTGTGTATTTGTCTGGTAATAAAGAGATCTCAAAAGTACATCAGAGTTTGTAATCTCCTGTAGGTTGAAAAAGAATTCTAAGGAAGATACCATCTTGGCCAATAGATCAATAAGGTTATTGTTTGCGTCAGTATCTTGTGCTGTTTCCAAAAATTCACCATTTTGATCAAATTTAGCTGGATTGTTAAGTATGGAAATCAACTTTTTGAACTCAATTAGATTACCTTCTATTGTATCAATCTTATTCAATATAAATGTCCGAAGACCATCTTCTATATTGAATGATACACGATAGTAGAAATCCGATTTTCTCAAATTATCTGGAACCTCATCTACAAAGGTAACTGTTTTATACTTCTGAAATGGTATACCAAACAAATTTTGTTGAGCTTCTTCGTAATAGGCAAAAGTAGTAGTTTTGTCATCAGATGTCAAAGGAGAGTCGGGCACGTTATTAATTTGTGCTTTTGCTGTGAGGTCACCGGGCTTAAAAGACGTGCTTATAATTGCTTCTTGTCTCTCTTCTCGATTAAGTATTGAAACTCTCTCTACTTCAAAATTATCAATATAAGTTGTCTGTAAAACATAGGTAAGCTCATTGTTGTCTAGACGATCCACTAGCGAAGAGTAAATTGAGCTTTCTCTAAGAATCTGCTCGGGATCTAAAAATATTAGGTTACTTGTGTTCTTAGCAACTCTTTTGGCAATAGATAAGTCCTCTTTCTTCACAATACTTGAAAGAATAGGACTGACACCAGAAGTTTTAGGAAAAAATGATAATTTCTCAGAAGTCATATTATCAGTAAATGTTTTGACCTCTTCGATAAAGTTAAAGTTTGCTGTTAAAGTATCAAAAATGGTGTCTATATCTGTTGCTCTCTCATCTACTACCTTATATTGTGTAGATATTTGTGGCTTTAAAATATTGTGATCAAGCTGTGAGTGTGTCAGCCCTTCCATGTAAACTGTATTTCCTGCCTCCACTAGATCGTGTTGGTGGACTCCTCCCGCCCAGATTAAGTTGTCTGGTCCAACAAAGTAGTAGTATTCTTGTGGTGCGGAGCCTTGTCTCAAAACGATCTCGCCACTTACCTTGCCATATAAGAGGTTTTCAGAGGCCAAGTTATTTCTATGATTTTCTTCTTTTGTGACGATAGTTGTAAAGGCGAATACTGCCAAATCAGAAACTTCTTTTGTCACCAAGGGTATGGTAACTTCTAATTTATAATATTTGACACCATCGTTCATTACTTCAGTTACATTTTCAAGCAGCTTATCATACGACACTATAGCAGCAGTTAACTCTTGATTTGAAACTAAGCTTTGAACCTCTTGGAATGTAAAGTCGCCACCTCTAAGTAGGTTTATTTTTTGACTTGTATCTGCTACAAGGGCATACAAGTTTAAGCCTTTATTTCTAGTATTGCTATATTCCGCTTCAGTAAGCATCAAAAACACTTTACTGTGTAAAAGAATAGTATCTTCTGCCTGCGTCTGGGCTGCCTCAATTGGAACAACAGAAAACTTTTGCTGGCCATAGCGGTCTAAAAATGCTATACCTGCTTGATTTCTAATGCTTAAATCGTTTGCACTTGGATATTTTATAGAAACTTGTTCTATGTATGCCGGAGGCACTATAGTGTCGTTCAGGGATGTAAAATTAAGTTCGGTCATCGCTTAATAACTAGTTCCTTGTGAGTATTTAACACTTATCAGAGAGGTCTGGACTGTTGTCAGAGTAGGCGTTATCCTTGACTACATTTGTCTCTTCTCTTGGGCACAACTCTTCTAGCGAAGCATCCAAAGCAAAATCTTTTCTTCGCAATTCTGCGATCAAAGAACAAATAAAGCTTTTTGGGATCTCGTTATAGTCGTCCGTAAAGACATTAAAATAATAACCCACATCATCAACAGTTTCAGGATATAAATTAATCAAATCTCTTTTTCTGTTTCTCTGAGCAGATGAAAGATAAACACCATCTTCGACACTTAAATCTTGCAATTGTTTTTTAAAAGTTAGCTTTCTTAAAGGAGCATCGGTTTCATCTAGTATTTCAAACACTTCAACTTCAAAGTCTGAGAAGTTTGATGTCACACCTTCTTCTTCAATTAAAAGGGTTACTTGTTCAGAATCGACATAAACAGCGCCACCGTCTAAAAAAAGTTCTTCAGCACTAAGACCAGTATCTATATCTATTGGCACTTTAGGGCTCTGGAAGTCGTCAATCGCTGTTTTAAACTCTAGGTCTATATCTATCTGCGGTATAACCAAGTCTGGTCTAGAATCATTAGAAGACGTATAAAAATTATTAAACGACTCTATTTCATTTCCGAGAACAAATATTTTCAGCCTTGAGCTTGCGTTTGACTGGGTGTCGCACTTGCCAAGAGATTCGCGTTTTGCTATTTCAGACTCTAAATCAATTCCAGTAATATTTACTGTCTTACCATCGGTAGAGTTGGAGAATCTATTTTTCTGAACTCGTAAATAAGGTGTTTCTAACTTAATACGACCATCAATATCGTTTTGCCCTTCTCCAGAGGAAGAGAAGATATAGTTTACGCTATCATCTGAAAAAGAATAGAATTCTGGCTTAAACTTGCCCTGAGCGTGTAGACTTTCACCATAATCGGTAAGTTTAAGTTCTAGAATATTTTCTTTTTGGTTAAAGAATGTCATTTTACTATTCTATTCCTTGGATGATTGTGGTGTTGGCATTAAAATCTACAGTTGGCTCATTACCTTGTCCACCTGCATCGCCGGTTGATACGCGGCTGGTGTCAACAGTTACTTGAGTAAATCCGGGTGTTGCTGGGCCTGTTGGCACTCCAGAAGTATCTGGTGTCCCTACCGCAGCGGGGCCACCAGTTGGAGGAGGTGTAGTATCAGTATCGGATGTGTCCACTGCTACTGACCCAAACGGGCTCTGGCCCGGTTCGATCTCTGCTGTCTGAACTACTTCGGTAGGATTAAAATCTTTTTCTTCACCGGGAGCAATACCAATACCTTCTTCAATTACGCCAGAATCTAAAAGTCGGTTTAGTTGGGACCTTAGTTGGCCATCGGCAGCAGTAATACCTGCACTTACAACCTGCTTAGAGATCATATTGACATTAACATCAAGCTTGCCCATCTCAATTAGGCTGAAGTGGTCATATGGCCAGTTGTAACTAAAATAGTCCTGCTCGCTTACTGTTACATTTGGCTTACCAAGAATATCTCTCTCATAATTTGTTTTAGCCTTCTGTTTAACTTTGAACACCATCCACTGAATGTCGTCTGGTAATTGCACTCTTTCAACAGTATTTTTATAAGTTCCTAGTAGATCTCGTGTTCTTAAGTTATGGCTAACTGTTTGTTCTACTTCTTCCAGCTTCTGACCAGATAGTGGCCTTAAGTTTTGCCAAATATAGTTTAGGTCATCTTGATCAAAAGTATGCTCAAATTCAAAAATGTATGCACTATAAGGTGTAACTTCTTCTGGGTATTTTACGAAGTCTAAGTATGGCGGGAAATTATACCGGAGCATCTTGCGTATTTGTTGGCCAACACTTGAGTTGTATTGTTCTCTTGAGAGTTCAGTAATTTGAGAGAGCAACAACTCTGGGTTTGGACTATTTTCTATGCCTTGCACGATCTCGATTAAGCCCTTGACTCCTACTACTGTGTCTTCTGTCTCGTCCACTAAATCAAACAACTGTTTCGTGCCTTCAACATCCCTGAATGGGATTGCAACAACTGCTTCGCGCACTGTCATAGCTGTTTTTAGCTTACCTAATTTAATTGGCTCATTTGCAAATCCACAAATGTCAGACAGAGGCTCAGAGTCAACCGGTGAAATGGAGTCTGACGTGTCGCCAAATGGCCTTATTGTGTAAGCATTGCCAGCGCCTGTAGCGCCAATGCCGGTGCCATCACGGCCAGAACCTATTACGCCGTCTGGGTGATTGTTGAGCCAGTTATCCGGAATTGGTTCAATCTTAAAATACATACCTTCATTTTCCAAAGGAATTCTACCAAACTGGTGCCACATGCCGCGTGGAACTGAGGCAGACAGTTCTCCAGTAGGCTGTGTTACTGCGCTGTATCCTGCTAAATGTCCAAAGTTGACTATTGGAGTTTCAAACTTAAGTTCGATAGACCAGCGAGCATCTTCACCTTCTCCAACAACTTCAAAGGTATTTAGCGTGGCAGACAGTTGCATCGCATTTGTATTTAGGTTACCGTCTCTAGCGGGAACATCAGTGCCCGGATTAACGCCAGCCTCTTTATCAAATCGCCAGTAGTTTACAAAAAGACCATCTTGCCTAGGAGACCCTGATGGAACGTCTGGGAAGCTAAACAATTGCTTACTTGTAGTTGGGTCTCCCGATACAACTGGCTTAAATGGCGTTAAACTATCGGCAGCAGTTCCAGAAAGACTAGTGCCTTGTGGAACATAAATAATATCAATCCATGCTTCACCGTCGTAGTATGGAGGCGTATAAGGCATATTGTAACCATTTAGCGAATCATAAGTTCCAGAGAATATTGCTGCGGAATCTGTTGAGCCCGTAAGGCCAATTGTTGGTGGCCCGAATGCTGAGGGTCGGGAATACATGGTTACAGTCGGCCTAGAAAAGCCTCTTGCTTTTTCTGCGTCTGTGAAAGACCCTGTGCCAATCCTAGCCTTTGTATTATCGGTTTGTGTTGTGATGTCTTCGGTGATGCTTCCGAGCAGCGTATTGCTAACAAAGAAGAAGTTATCTAGGCCATTATCTGTATTGCTCGGAGTTGCGCTGTTTGATACAGCTAGGCTAATGTTGTCTTCATAAATATTTGACGAGATTTCAACAACCACAAATTCTTCGTAAAGGCTGGTACTGGCACAGCCGGCACCTGCGATGCCGGGAATAGTCGTGTAATCAATCGTAGTATCAAATTGACGAGCCTCATAGTTAGGATGTAGGTTCAAAACAGATACCAAATTAGCTGCTACAGATTGATAGTTAACGTCTGCTGGGAAGCCTAGAGGGACGCCAACATTTTGCGTGTTAAACTTGAAGTCGTTACCAGCGGCATCATATACATCATCTTGTTCAGAACTTCCATTATCTTCTGACAAGCCAGAAATGGTCCAAGAACCTGCTGTCGCGCCGGAAAGAGTAAAAGATGTGGCAAAAGTAGAATTCCAATTGCCATCCGGAAATGAGTTTAGGCATGGGGTAGATCCATCTGCAAATTCTGTGCTTACGCCAGCGACGAGACCTTTGTTAAGGTAGATGTAAGCTTTTGGAGCCGTTCCTGACTCTTCAAGAATTTGAGGAACTGGATAGTTGCCATAACTGCCAGAGTTCAGCTTTGGCTTGTCAAGAGAGCGATACATCTTAACTCTCATGCCGTAAGCTCGACCGGGTGTAACGGTTTTAAAATCTCTTTGTGGAGCAGAAAGAATTCTGGTTGTTCTGCCATCTTCCAAGAAGAAATTAACACACTCTGCAAGATAGTTGTTAGCTATATTGATATATAAGCTATCCTGATCTGTTATGGACACATTGTTTCTAAGACGCAAAGCTCTAGCGTTAATCTGAGAGAACTGTGTATTTTCGTTATCGACAATAGTCTTTCCATTTAGGAGAGACGGATTATACAAAGCTTCAAATGGAATTCTTTGATGGAAATTGTCACGAATTCCACTTACTCTATTGATGAATGTGCCACTGACTTCTGTATCCCTTGTAATTCCCTTTGAAAGTGGCCGTTGAGCAGCTTGATATGTGTCTGTGTAAATTGGATAATCTACTGCCATTCCGGACTTAATTGAGTTGTATAGCAAGCCCGGAGCAAAAAGTGTTTGCATAATTGGTCTTAGTTTGTTTGTAAGACTAACTTCTTGAACATTAAACTCTTCCGGAACCGTAAATGACTGCTCGCCGTAAGTGTTAAAAAATTGTTTTACTACCTCAGTAGATCGCTCAGCCGGATAAAAGCCGTTATATGGCAAGAACTTTTTAATACCCTTGAACTTTAGTGTTAGCGAACTAGCTTCTAGGCCATTTGATTCACCACCCTCTTTAACTTCTTTGAAATACCTAAGAAAATCACTGTGAGAGTAAATTTTAAAGAAATTATCTTGTGACGAGTTAGAGGGCAAGCCTCTAAGTAGGGGCCTGTTGGTATCGCTGGCAGGGTTGGCCAATTTAATTTTATAGTTTTGCACAAAGTTCTGATCGAGGGGATCTACGTCTAGACCTACAAAATCAGAAGAAATATACTCTGGTATAATTGAAAGGTCTTTCTTTTTGCTCTTGATGTCTAAATTATAGTCGTCGTATGTATCATCAAAAGGTGCAGAAGACTTGGATAAAAACGCTGTGGTATCTCCGGAAGCTGTGAATATGCCTGCTTGTGTTCCTGCTTGCCAACTAGCGAATCCAGAGCCTATAAGGGAGTAAATAGTATTTGATGTTCCACCAGCACTTGGAGCAAAGGAACTAATCTTTGTTCCACCGCTAAGAACTAGATCCAAGCCGTGCGGAGAAACAACGGACCTTACTTCCTGCATAAAATGGTTTCTAGCATACGTTGGCTGAATATCTAATGTTGTCGCAGTGCCTGTCAATGGTGTTCCAACAGATGGATTTGGGGCATATTTATTAAATGTAGTGAAGTTTTGCAATATTCCTGCATTTCGAGTGCTATTTGGGTTCGCAAAAGTATTTGCTCCCGGCGTACTAATACCAGAGGCGGGATCACCACCAGATCTAAAGTTAGCTAATTCAAATCTCCTGAACGTATCTAGGTTCCAAACAGATCTCAAGTATAGAGCATCATCATCTCTGACTCCATATGGCTTCCTCTTCGGGCCATCGTCGCTTCGGTTCTGTGCGTCATTGCGCCAGAAGTTATTGACAAAGCCTACTCTCTCGCGCACCTTTTCAAGGTAAGAATTTTCTTCTGAGGGCCAAACTGTTTCTCTAAACTTAACCAAATCTAAAGTATAACTATCGTCATTATTAAACACACCAATAAAGTTATCAAATGCAGACTCGTTGGAGCCGTCTATTACATCATAGCCGCGATTGATTACATCTTGTGAGAATAGAACTTTTTGATTTCCATTTTCAACATTAAATCTGTGCTGAACTCCGTCAATATTGGCCAAGAACTCTACTGGCTCATATCGACAGGTAACAACAGATTGCGTTGTGACCAGTGTTTCCGGAGTAGCGTCAAATCTTTCTATTCCGTCTCCATCGACAAAGGACCTATTCGATCCGGGGTATGTAAATAGATTATTTGCTCTCAAATAGCGATTAACTCTATTCTCTCCTACTCTTACTTGCTTAAATGTAGGATTGCCATATGGTCCATTTGTATTAAGAATAAAATCGTTCAACAGAACACTTGACGTAGATGGGAATGTCACCGTTAATGTATTTGTATCTATTGTTGGAACTGCTGTCTTTAAACTATCTGTTATAACATAG
>Ga0181394_1001148_pt1 | contig 11631 bp, 17 predicted proteins | sample 17SPOviralmetaG_FD_130123 | JGI IMG/M metagenome (GOLD analysis project Ga0181394, IMG submission 130123) | Marine viral communities from the oligotrophic San Pedro Time Series (SPOT) site, San Pedro Channel, CA, USA - 17 SPOT_SRF_2010-11-23 | ecosystem: Environmental > Aquatic > Marine > Strait...
AAATACGCTGGCTGTGTTGTTTGCGCCGGGATTACTAAATGTATAAGTTACATTTTCAGTAAGGTCATGCTCAAACACATTGCCAAGTCGCAAGTTAATTGTTGCAGCATTAGAGCTAGACGTAATTGTATTTACGTCATCTGTCGTTCCAGCATCAAAATTAACAACGCCATTAGCATCTGATGTGACAATAGCCGCTGCTTGTGTAAGACCTAAAACATTAGGAAGCGCCACTTCATAAGTTGCTGCTGCACTATGCGCTGGCCCTTTAACAGTTACACCGTGTGAGTTGCTTTCGCAATTAAACCTAACTGTGCCGGGGTTGGTGTTTCCATAAAACTCTGTAAAGCCCCCGCCATTGGGGAACAACTGTATGTTGCCATCAGTGTTAGTTGACTTAACGGCATTGGCATCTATCTGGATATTGTCAACATCTAAACTTCCAAGTGTGCCAACAGAAGTAATTTGTGTCTGTGCCGCATCAACATTCAAAGTGTTGGTGCTAAGGGTAATACCTGTCCCTGCTACCAATGCAGTCTTAGATACGTCAATAGCCGCACTAGCATTAACGTCAGCGTTGACTATAACGCCAGAGCCGATAGCTGCTACGCCAGTATCTGCAATAGTGACGTCGCCAGATACAACGTTGTCAATCCACTTTGATGTGCCGGTGTCGTAAAACAAAAGGGCAGCATCAGCAGGAGAAGTAACGTTAGTATCAGCAAGACCTGCAAGCGTAGCGCCGCCTAAGCCTGTTTGTGAGTCTACATAAGCCTTTACCGACTGCTGGCTAGGTATTCCGGTTGCGGAGTTACTGCTAAGGTCATCTTCATCTACAAATGACTTACCATCCAAGATGTTGAGTTCTGCGGCACTAGATGTAACGCCATCAAGAATGTTTAGCTCAGCAGCCGTGGCTGTCACAACGCCACCATTTACAGTAAACGTGCTAGAAGCAGATAGTGTGGTAAATGATCCAGCCGCAGGCGTTGCCCCGCCAATAACGGCATTGTCGACCGTGCCGCCGTCTAAGTTAGCGGTCGTAATAGTTCCAAGATTGCTAACAGTAGCGCCGTTAAAATTGACAGTGCCACTAGCAGTAAGGTTGGTAAATGTTCCTGCACCAGCAGATGAGCCACCAATCGTAGCGCCATCCACCGTACCACCGTTAATATCGGCAGATGTAACAACAAGGTTGGTAAACGTACCAGCGGCTGCTGAAGAAGCGCCTATTACTGTCCCGTCAATGTTTCCGCCGTTAATGTCAGCGGTTGGGATAGTAACTGTGCCGGTAAACGTAGGGCTTGCTGTATCAGACTTGGTAGCAATCGCAGTCGATATAGCATCAAATTCTGTTTCAAACTCCGTGCCACGAACAACCTTATTGGTGTCTCCACCGGGAAGCGTATCCTTAGCGGCAAAGTCTGTCGTCTTTGTATAATTAGCCATTGGTTATTCCTAGCAAGGGAAAAGGAAAAGGGGCCTTGCGGCCCCCGGTACTCTATTAGGCAGAAGGTACTGCCAGAACAAAGCCAGCTTCAGGACGATACACCTGAACACCGTAGAGGGTGTCAGCAGTGTACAGAGTAGACAAGTACTCTTGCTTGTACTGAGTCTGAGAGCGGACAGCCAACTGCTCTGCCATTACAACTGCTTCAGCATGAAACAACAATGCTGCACGAGTGTCAACGCTTGATGCAGTGTTATCACCAGCAGCTTCGATAGTTCGGCAGTTAGCAGAAACGTAAACGTCTACGCCGTACAGGTTGCCGATCAAGCCGTTGTTGACGGTTCCACCAGATACAAAGTCAGAAGACACGTATCGGTCAATGCCCATAATCGCATTGCGCGTAGCGGGCGGGATGATGAGGTTACGACCTTCCATCGGTACATTGTTGTCATCCATCTTCTGGATCATGTCACGGAAAAACGCATCCGTAAACTCGTCACCAGCTACCAGAGTGTCATCAGTGTACTGAGTGGTAGTACCGTTGTCGTTAAAGAAACAGCCAGTGTGCTGATAGTCAGTAGCAGCGGGGCTAAATACAACAGCGCCACCATCACCAAAACCAGTACCAGCCGCATGAAGGTCATTGTCAACTTGTACAGCCAAAGCGTAACCAGCGTCTTCAGTGTAGAACTGACGCAGAGATGACAGAGCCTGTACCTCTACGATGTCCTCAATCAGACGTGAGTACTCAAAGTGCCGGTTGATAGTAACCTGCAACTCTGATTCGGTGTTTGCAATGATAGTTACCGCAGTATCAGCCGCTTTAGCATTGGCGTCGCCACGAGTAGGCTTAGGAATATGAATAACGTCACCCTTCTTGCCAGTCATAGCGAGACGCTTGACAAGGGGAGCCATCTTCAAGTTCTTTTGATAGGCAGCAATAATTTCATCTGACCAAATTTCTGGTACAAAAGTTGCCGCTTCTGTTAGGGCGGTGTTTCCGCCGGATCCGGGATAAGTTGCTGTAGCCATGAGTTATCTCCTTAAAAGGCTATTTAACTCGACCCTCTGCATACGCTTGCAAGATTTCGTCTGACAAAGCGTTGTAACGCTCTGGGTCGTTTTTCATAAGTTTAATAATGTCAGCACGACGATAGACTTTCCTACGAGACCCTTCTGCTGTACCACGAGCGTTGCCTGTTGCTGCAGACTTTACGGAACTCTTACGGGCTGCTTTCTCAGCTTGAGCCGTCTGCTGAACCACTTGATTACGTTCTTTCCAAAGCGTAAAAAGTTCGTCAGCAGAATCATAATCGTAACCTTGGTCTGCTTCTACAAACAGTTTAGTCCTAACCTTTGATCCCTTGATCCACTCAGCAAACTTAGGGTCTTGCAGAATAGTATCCATTTCTGGATGATTAGCTTTGAGCTGTGCAAGAGTAGCCTGTTGTTTGTATTGTTGAGTGTAAGCTTCTGCTTCTCTAATCTTAGGGTGGTTATCTATTGCCCTGTTTACAGCGTTTTGCGGATCTACAAAAAAATCTACATCTTCGCCTGTTTGTTGCTCTTCTTGAGGTGCTGGTTGTGTGTTGAGTTCTGTCTGAATGTAGCCATCAACAACTTTACGTAACTCACCTACTTCCGTACTCTGTTTGCCTGAAAACTTCTCAAGCTCTTGGTGCATCTGTACGAGTTCTTCGACAGACTTACCTTGGTACTTTTCTGGAACATCAGGCTCTTGTACAGGTTGTTCCTCTTCTTGAGGAGTCTCTACGGTGTCCTGTGTGTCGAGTTGGTCTGTTGTTTCTAGTTCCTCTTCTGGACGCTCATCAATAATTGTCGCTCTTGACATCACTAAAGTTACCCCGCCTTTCTAGGTTATGGAGATTATTATTGGGATTGACTCTCACGAGCTTCCCTTCCTCGTCGCCCAGCTTCCTCGTGTTCTCGTACCCACCTCATGTGTCTTCCGGGGAAGTCACCAGTAGATCCGTCGAGGATGCACGGTGTTGCTGAAACGATTTTTGTAGCGTTAGCACCACATCCGCACCTAGTGGTTGTGGTATCCTGATCTACAAATTCTTCAAATATGTGTCCGTTAGTGCAACGAAAATCAAATACTTTAATCATTATCTGTGTTAAGCTCGTCGTAATTAGTATTTGTTGTAGACTCTAAATTTAAAATGTATGCTAAGACGTTGATCTGTCCTTTACGCATGTACAAATCATTTGTATCTTTAGTAGCTTCAACACTGTTAATCACTAAAGCATTCTGTTTAAGTTCTTCAGTTAGCTGTTTCCAACCATCAGTAGAAAACAGGGTGAAGTAATTGTCGTAGTACTGCTGTGTTTCTTGATCTAGCGAGGCCATAAGGTTATCTCTTGTATACTTATATGTTACTATATCACACTTTTAAGTAAAAGTCAAGTCTTTTTTTTGGTACTTTTACGCCTTTTTCCTGATGCCGTCACAGCGTACTTAACACGTTTTGGGCCTGTTTTCTTAGCCTTAGCGGCTTCTTTCTCTGCTTTGGTCATCTTGGCGGCTACCGCTTTTGGCCTGCAAGCTGGGTAAGGACGTTTAGACCCCTTGGCTTTTTTACGGCCACACTTCTTTCCGGTCTTTATGTCAACCCACTCTTCTTTAAACCATTTGGTTAAACCGCCTTTAGACTTAGGCATAAGTACCACCACGCTTCTTGTACGTCTTGACCAGCCAAGCATTAGCGTACGCACTAGGGTACACATCAAACTTGCGCTTGGCTTCTGCTTTAACCCTAGAGTAAAGAGCTTTGTTTTTTACGTTGGAGGGTATAGTGCTTTTCTTTGTTTTACTTTTTGCCTTTGCCACGATTACGTAACCCCTTAAAGTCAGCTCCTGTAATTTTGTTTCGTGGTGAAGATACACGAGCTATTTTCTTTTGCTTGGCTGAATAACCTTTTTTACCTTTTGGCATTACTTCTTCACCTTCTTTTTCTTTTTCTTCTTAGGCTTAGATTTGTACGCACCCATTCCGTAACCCATAACAGACTCCTTATTTACCTTTGTGGACTTTTTGAACTTCAAAGTTTGCAGACTTAGACGCACCCTTGTGGGGCTTATAACCGCCTGCAGGATTTTTCATCAACTTGTAACTGTTACCGCTTTTCATCCAGTGGTAACCTTTAGGTGCTGAGACTTTCATTTAGGCATCCTCACTTCTTTACCGTTTTGAAAATAACGCATGCCGTCTCCATCACCTTTTACGTCAATGCCTTGACTCATGTCCGCAACAGGTAATCCTTTTCCTTTAGACAAATCTACACCGCCTGCCGTGTAACCCGCAGCAGCGCCTCCAACACCAGCCTTACGCTGGCCTTCACGATAAGTGCGTTGGCCTTTGGTTCCTTTTTCACTTTTCTTTTGAGCGGGTGTCTTTTTAGACTTCATGTCTTTAATGTGGTTTTTTGCTTGTTTAATAACATCATCAGAAAATTCTTTAGCGGCAGCTACAGCTCCACTGTCTTTGATTATTTTTGCTGCCCGTAAAACTATTGCTGCTGGCATGACTATCTCCTTACCAGTTTTTGCAAGACCAATATCTTGCGGTGAGTTTGCTAGGCTTGTTTGTATCACACTTGTGCCTAGCCCTAAATGACTTACGCCGTGCTGGTTGATCTTTTTTAATCTTCATATTAGCGTCACCAAAGCGTATAGTCTTGGTCTTGTCGCCTTCCTTGGCCACTACTACAAACTTCTTGGTTGGGTGGTTAGGAGTCCTCTTCGGTTTGTTGAACCCGCTTACTCCTGCTCGCTCCAGCTTTGGATCCTTTTTCTTGGGCATTAACCTTCGCCTCCAAGCTGTCTAATTGTGTTTGCAAACTGTTGAGCTTGTCCTTCTGTTCCTTGAACGCTTGGTTGACTTGGTTGAACAGGTTGTTGATTTCGGTTTGCGTCATTAACATTTTCTTTGCCTTGGATTTCCCTTTGCTTTAACAAGCGGTCTGCTACTTTTAATCGACGTTCAAATTCTTTGTCGTCCTCGTCACCTTCTCTTAGGTTACGTGTAATAGCGTTAATACGTTCAATTTCTAGCTCTTGAGGTGCAAGCTGAGCTTCAATAGAGTACTTGTCTGCACGGGCTTGAGATTCGGCTGACTGTCCTACAAGAGCTGCTGTTTGTGCCTGCTGGAACTCCAGTTGTGATTGCTGTGCAGCCATAGCCATCTGTTGAGCTTGTGGGTTAGGCTGGTTAGCTTGTTGCATCGCTGCAATGAGTTCTTCACGGTTAGACAAATTCATGTTATCTATGATGCTCTGGATCAACACAGGGTACAGAGGACTGTCTTGTTGCATTGTTTGTAGCAGTTGTACAAGCTGAGTTACTTCGTACTCACGAGCAATGATGCCTAGAGTGCTAGTAGGGATAAACTTGTAGTCTGCTACGGGATAGTTTTCGGGGTCAAACTGCATGTATCGGTGTGCAGCTTTGGTTACAAACGGTAACAAAAACGACTGCTGGAAGTTAATCAGAGTCCGCTTGTGGCGTTTAATAATAGCCCCAAGAGACATAGAAATACCAGCGGCAGTAGCTTCACCGTTAACACTGCCAGCAATTCCTGCTGAATCAACTGCTCCTGTAGCCTGCTGAACCATCTGCTGAAGCGACGCTGCTTGTGCGAAAGTGATTTGTCCAACTTGTCCGAAGTTAAACGGCTGGAGTACTTCACGAGGATCTCCGTTAGTTAAGATCATCTTACCGGGTCGAACTTCTGGTTTAGCCCCTCTAGGAAGCCGGGTAGCGTCCACAGCCATCATTGGATGAATTGTGAGACTCAAAGCGTCTATTCTTGCTCTAAGCTCTGTATCAAGCGCCTTTTGGCTGTTGTAACCTTTCTCACAAACACCACGACCCCAGAAGCGTCCGGGGACGACATCCCAAGGAAATGCAACGACAGGGCGGTCGTTCATCATGTAGGGGTTGGCTTCTGCCTTGAGAAGAGTACCGCCGTTAGCAATAACTACGATTGCTTCGACGTACATCGAGTCTTCTTCTACTTCTACGCCTTCTTCTTCCAAAAGCTCACGAGGCACGAGACCGTAGTACTTAGTCAACCGAACCTTGTCATCATTGTAGAGGGTCAGGTCTTGATCGGGTTCTAAGTCTGTATCTGCGGCTGCAGACTCAATAAACGCGTCTCTGTAGATGTTTTGCTCTTGTAGTAACTCAACGCTGTGCTTACTAACAAACTCATCGACAGCTACACCGTAAGCATCTTCCACTGAGGTAGCCACAGGATCAATCAAAAAGTTTTGAGGGAGTACTGGCTTTAGTTTTACGATAACGCGGTCAGTAACGTTTACTCCGACTGCTTGAAGGTCACCGCCCATAATTGGCTCAGTTGCTGGAGCCATTTCTTTTATTTCTTCTAAAACTACTTCACCGATTCCTGTTCCGAAAACTGCAGCGTTGATGAGACATTCTGCTACTGCTTTACGAACTTTACAGGTTTCAAAGTCTTCAGTTAGTTTTTTACGCAGGTACGTCATGTCCTGATTTTGTGGGTCGTTTACGTCGTCTTGTATATCAAAAAACTTACCGCGACCAAATGTAGCTTCTTCTAGTTCTGCGACGTTAGACTCTACGGCTTGTTGTAAGGCAGGTGAAATAATTCGAGATCGCTCTGATCCTCGTTGAGAATCGTTTGGATCCCACTGACCACGCCACAAACGGTAGTACTCTTCGAAACGCTCTTCGTAGTTTGACTCGTAGTAATCGCGCCAGTCTTCACACTTTGTCATTACCCACTCTTCCAAGGACTCTTGGATCATCAGTGGGTCTGGGCTGTAAATTTCATCTGCCATGTTGAGTTCCTTAAATTACAGCAACACAGTACCCTAGTGTAAAAAACACAAAGGCGCTGATTGCGTATATTCCGTAGGTATTAAACGGTCTAAAAACTTTAGGTGAGTTTATATTTTTTGTAAACTCTTTCCAAAACAAACTCATATTAGTATCCTGCTATTACGTCTAGTATTTCGTGGTCGTCAATTTCGTAGTCGTAGTCGTACGCTACTTGTGCTAACTGGTCTATGTACGCGAGTGCGTCAACTAAGTCATCGTGTGTTAGCACATCTGGAAACTGAAACAGTTGATCTAAGAATCTGTTGTTCCACTCACCTTTGTTTAAGCTAACGTAGCCGTTTTCAAACCGTCCTTGTAAAGCCCACATAACCCTGTCAGTTTTCTTTCGGTTACCGTGGGTTAGTTCTTCTACCCTAAAAAATGTTCCGTACCGCTTCATCAGATCGCTCAGAGGAGACATTACAGCTTGTTTAGCAATTCCTTTTTCAATACCAACACTAACGGGTCTGTAATCTCTAACGGTCTGAAATATCTTGGTGGCAGTCTCGTTAAGGCTCCACCGCCCATGTACAATGTTATCAACGTACCAACCATCAGGATTAACTTTAACAACAGCGATTGCGGTTTCATCTAGTTTAGTGTTCTTAGTTCGTTTTTTGTTTACGTCTTCAAATCCTGCGAGGTCGACAGCAATATAGTAATCGCCTACGTCTGGTTCTTCACCAAACTGGACCCAGCCTTCTTTAAACATTTCGGAGCCTCTTGCTTCAAATGAGGCCATAAACTCTTGTCGGAAGGCGTAACTCGACATGGACTTCTTTGCTGTGTCAATTTCTTCAGGGTCGAGTATGGGGTTGTCATAACTGGTAAAGTGCCACCCCTTGTAAGTTTCATCGTCTCCTAGCTCCGCAAGTTTATACAGTTCGTAGAAGTGGTTCCTGCCCATAGGAGTACCTATAAACATTGCTGATCCCTTTTGGTCAGCTAGTGCTGGACGAAGAATCTGCTCCCATACGTCAGGCTTCATGTCTGCGTACTCGTCCATCACGAGAAACTTCAAGGACACACCACGCATTGTCTCTGGCCTGTCGGCTCCTTTGAGACTAATCGTGGCCCCGTTGACCAGCCTGATCTGCAGGTTGTTGATGTGTGATCCTGCAATCACAGGGTGTCCTAGCTCTAAGAGAGTTTGCCACATGATGTCACGGGCTTGTCCCTGAGTAGGCGCAACGTAAAACACTTGCCCTTTGTCGGACTGTAGTGCATTGATAATTAACATCCACGCTGCAAGTCTAGACTTTCCTGTCCGTCGTCCTGCAGCAACTACCTTGAACCGTGTTGAGTCAGAATAGACTTCTTGTTGCCACGGTAGTAACTGTACGTTTAAGTCAGTCACTGTTTTTAGTAAGTCCAGATTACTGGGGCAGAACCCCTTGTGTCTACGTGAATAAAGTCACTAGCGACGCCAACCCCAGCGAAACCCATCTCCAAAGCTTCTCTTATAATCGTGTACCGTTGAGCAGAGTTAGTTATTTTGATGTCTGCTGCTATGCCTTGCGCGTGAGTTCCCGGTACATCTTTCTTTGCTTCTATCGGGTGCTGGGGTGACCTGTAGCCGCTAGTGATAACAAAAGGAAAACCACAGTGATCTCTGAGTTTATCTATCTTTTCCATGAACTCAGGGTCCATCTGGTTTTCACCAGTGTGTTGACAGTTGAACTCGTCTACTGTAAAGTACTTCATTTTTTCTTAGTTGTTTTTTTCTTAGGCTTAGACTGGTTCATTGTCTTTGCAGCCCTAGTCACATCGTTGAGAAAAGCACGTTCACAGTGGTCATCATCAAACACAAAGTTAATAGATGCGTTCATCCATGCCCAAGCCTTAGAGTTGTCCTTGAGCCTGTGGGAGCGTCCTGAGACGGACTCGTTAGCGTTGTCACCAAAGAGAACAGCAACGTTAACTAACTGAGAAGTAGCATCACCTACCCGTACAACGTAGTCCAGAGCTTCTTTGAGTGATGCGTTAACCTTATCCTGTGACATCGACTGCTTCTCCATCGATAGTTTCTCCCTCTTCAGGGCTAGTAAAAACTTCTGTAGCTCCAACGCCAGTAATGTTGATCTGTATTGCACTTCTCCCTGCATCTTTTACCACTTCCTTCTCAAATGCACCTACTGGCAGAATACGATCCATCACTAGTTTCCACGCAGCAGCTTGATTCTTGTGATCGTGGTCTAGTGCAGCTTCAAATATGGTTTCTAAAACTCTGGCTGACTTAGGACTAGCCAGCATACGGGCCTTGTACTCGTTAATTATTGCAGCATCGCCCTTTGGACGACCTCGGATTCCTCTAGAACCCTTCTTTTTTGCTACAATTTCTCCTTTTTTTGGACGGCCACGGCCTCTCTTTGGCGGTTCTTGGGTGTCTTCGTCTGACATTATCCAGTACCTGTCTGTTTTACACGGTTTCGCATGAGTCCCCTAACTTAAGTATACAGATGAGGGGATCTATACGAACCCTTTATTAGTAATACTTAATATCTGAATATATTATACCATACTTTTATCCAAAAGTCAAGCTTTATTTGTGGTAATATTTCATAAGAATACTAATTACCTCTTTAGTTTCCACCCTATTTAGTCTCCTTTAGGCCGCCCAAGGAAACACGAGTTAAAACAAAGGGTTAGCACACGAGTTAATTTAGGTATTATTACCCCTTTTTCTAAAATTACCCTCTTGCAAACTTGGGTGGCAACCACGCGCGACGACATGCGTCAACCCCGGCCCCCGGCCCAAGTTATCCACAGGTTTTCCACAGGCCCGAGTTATCCACAGGTTACACACAGGGTTACTAAAAGTAACACAGGTAACACACCCGCAGGTAACACAGGTAACACAGGTAACACGAGTGTGTGAGCCAGAGAAGTACCCTCAGGCAGACACCAGTCACTCGCGCTTACCACAGACGATTCACCCCGTCAAGAATTCTTTAGTGGTAATATTCACACAAAGTTTTTTTACGTGTCCCTGTTGACAGTCCAAAAACATTCAGGCAAGGTGTACTCATCTCAGCGCATGTCGCTACCGGATTCCGGAAAGCCGCAACGAGATCCCTCGCAGAGGTTAGAGGGTTATGGTAACGAGTACGGGACAGAGGCAATCCAAAGTCCCCGAAAGCCAAAGTCAGCAACACGCGTCAGAGGTTGCAGAGGGTAAGCCGCCTTCGACACTGGAAACGGTTTACCGTAGCCTGTCAGACGTTCAACGGATCACCTAGGGATTGCCCTAGTCCAGAGAGCCGTCACGACAGAGGGTAAACCAGCGTTCACCGTGAGCGTCCAGTGAGATACTCCAGAGCGTGACCTGAGCGGTATCGTCGAAGGGCAGACAATCCTGACGCGAAACACTGCAACCCGCCAGCAAGGGCAGACAATCCGAGCGACTAGGGAAGATGGTTACGCAACGGGGTATCACCAAAGGCTACAACGCTGTGGCTTTTGGCGATACTCTAAACAAACAGGGGTTTCACAATGCGAACACAAGAACAGATGTTCAAACAAACACAGCGCTACCGCGAGAACAATGATTGCACGGTACGCGCTTTAGCTGGTGCTTTTGATACGTCATACGGCAAGGCCCACCGACACTTGGCAAAGTACGGAAGGCCACACCGTAAAGGCCCCAGCTCAGCGGCGGCAACAGCGGCAACCAAAGCATTTGCCGAAAAGCTAGGCCACACCGCAAAGGTTCGAGACGATCTCAAAGGGTTAACCCTAAACCAGTTTTACAAGGATTACGCGAGCAGGGGCGGAATCTGGATAGTGTTTATCAGAGGCCACGCAATCGGTTTCAGAGACGGTAAAACTTTGGACTGGACTGGCGACGAGGTTACAGGTAAGATCGTTAGACGAAAAACAGCCAAGGTAGGCTACAGAGCAGATAGCGCAGTTATACAAATCAAATGAGGGCAAACACAATGTCAACTAAAGGAAAATTTGAAGACTTACTTACACCAATTGAGAAGCTGTCTTTGTATCTAATTTACTTCGGAATCTGCCTCATGTTAGGCGTCACGGCACTTGTCCTGATTCACCAGTAAACAAACCAAACGAGGGATAAACAAATGAGCAACGATACATACAACGGATGGCGAAACTTTGAAACTTGGCAGGCTTCTTTGTGGCTCTCAGAGGCTGACACACTGGGACGATTACAATCTGACAGGTGGAAGCAAGTCAACGCCGAGGACGTCGAGAGCTTCGTTCATGAGCTTCTGGAGAGTGTAGAGGTAGAAAACACGTACGGAGACGGATTACTAAGCGACATCATTAACG
>Ga0181394_1001157_pt1 | contig 11588 bp, 10 predicted proteins | sample 17SPOviralmetaG_FD_130123 | JGI IMG/M metagenome (GOLD analysis project Ga0181394, IMG submission 130123) | Marine viral communities from the oligotrophic San Pedro Time Series (SPOT) site, San Pedro Channel, CA, USA - 17 SPOT_SRF_2010-11-23 | ecosystem: Environmental > Aquatic > Marine > Strait...
AGCTTGCACAGCAGATGCATGTGAAATAGTTGACATTGCTTCTAGTTAATGCTAGAATCTTCTACACAACTATTATGGTGGCAGTGGTGGTTATTAATCGCCATTTCCATCAATACTACAATAAACTTAATAGTATTCTTTAAAGGTAGAAAGCTACACATTAGAGAATTTTTACATCTAAAACCTAAATCCAAGAGAAAGGATAATTAATGACCTTAAGCACAGACAGTATAAACACAGCCGATGTATCCAAAATAGATGGAGAGTTGTGGTATGTAAGACCAACAGGTAGACGAGAGAGATTGTCAACATATTTGCGTAAGAATGTAAAACGTATGTTTGTCAACGGTGTTTACATACCTACATCTCATCCCCTACATAAACCGGGTAGATATAAATCATTAGACGATGCATGGTCACATCAAAAGATAGAACAAACGCAAGAAGGAGAAATATATGCTATAACAAATGCTGCTTGGACTAATTGGTATAAGATTGGTAAGGCAGTCAACGCTAAAGATAGATTGAACGCTTATCAAACAGGTAGTCCATTTAGAAACTATGAGTTACTTATGTCCTACAAAGCTGATAATAGACATGTAGCCGAAAGAACAATACATAAATTACTTGTTAAACATAATTATAATAGAAAGGGTGAATGGTTTTACGTAGAAGAATTAGATGAACTGAAAGAAATCTTTGATAAGCAGGAGAAAAAGAATGAGAAATAAAAAGCCTCAACATATTATTAAACATATGTTTGATAGGGGTTATGCATCGTTCATAGGCAAGCCGTACACGAGAAATGTACGTGGTGCACGAGTTATTATCTCTACACCACCAAAAAAATCCAATGCCTTAGAGCAAAAAGAATGGGAACGTGGTTATAATGCTGCGTATTTTAATCAACTAGAAAAGGTAAAGAGAGATGAGTATAGAAGAAGAAGCGAGAAAGTACATGAAGGATAAGTTATTTATAAACGAATTACTAACCCCTGACAAATATGAAAACTTAGCAGGTCAAACTGCTATCTTCCCCAAAGAAAAAGCATTGGAGTATCTAGCATTAGGTATGACAAGTGAAGCAGGGGAAGTAGCAGGTAAGGTAAAGAAACTTATACGTGATGGGGAAGATGTGGAAGGCTTTGAAATGAAAAAACTTGCTATAGCATCAGAGATAGGTGATGTAATTTGGTACTGTGCTATGATGGCTAAAGAGGTAGGTGTGCCATTGAATGATATTATGAAAGAGAACTTAAAGAAGTTACATGGTAGGAAGGAACGTGGAACATTGCAGGGTTCAGGTGACAATCGTTAACGTGCCATCAAACCTTTTTGTTTAACTAAACCACCACGATTGAAGCGACCAGTAAGTTCTAATAACATTGCTTTCGCTTCTCGTGATGTTAAGCGACTACTAAAATCTTTTAGTTGTTCAACGGTCTCTTTTTTATAAGGGTTTCTAGTTTCAGCTTTAGTCTTAGCTATCATCTTATTAGTACTACCCTTTTTTGTAGTTACTAAAGAATCTTGTCGTAGTAGTCGATTTATTAAAGGTCTTTCATCTGTTCCTACCAAAGTGCCGGGCAACTTATTTTTTCTTATTCCTTCTACCATCTTATCGACAGTTTTCTTAGCAGTGAAACCTTTACGAATTTCATTCATTTTATTTGCTTCACCATGAAATCCGGGACTATCCATTAATACTGATAAAAATTTTAAGTTGGCACGTTTCTCTGAACCTTCAGGAAATGCTGTAGCTAACTTATTTACGTCATATGCAAAAGAACTCATTCTCTGTAGAAACTTATCATAAGAACCCCTTGCACCATATTCACTAGTAAATTTAGCTAAATCTGCCATACTGTTTAATGTGTCTTTAACATTAGCATAAGCTAGATTTAAAGGTTTTTTATCTTTAAACATTTCAGCAGCTTTTATTTGGTCTTCAATATTAGCCATCCTTTCAAAATGTGTATCTGCTTTTTTGTATGCTAAACTCGCAGCCTGAACCTTTTCAGGGGTGCTCATCTTTCCTACATCTCTTATTTCAGTCAGCATTGCAGCAGAATCATAGTCACCTGTCTTTGGATTTTCAAGAAGAGTTTCACCCACATTGTAATTCTGTGCTGATGGGTCTCTATCTAGTATTGGTCTTGGGTTAAAGTATTCAGGAAATGCTACAGCTAATTCAGCTTCAACATGACCTGACTTAGGTAACATTGCAGCACCATACTTATCTGTTTTATTGCTAAAATATTTTTTTATTAATAGTTGTTGCATATCTTTATCTCTTGCCATACCTGTTACTAATTCTGTATAAGTTTCAGGTCTCATGTTTTTCATAGATTCATATGGAATTTCTGCTGAAATAATATTTTCTAATACAGGGATGTCAGCAGGAACATTGGCTAAATCATCAGGATTTGTAAAAGATGGAGACATAGAAACGTTAGGGTCACGTGAAGTAGACAGTAGTTTAACACCTTCTATCTCTCCATGAAAACCTGAAGTGCTACTAGACATAAGACCTCTAGCTTCAGTAAATGGTTCACGACTTGAGAAATTAGTTGGAGTATTTTTTCCTATTCCTATTTGATTTGGGTTGAGCATGCCATCTGCATTTTCTGCACCACGTAAGTAATTTACATCAGCTACTATTTCAGGTCTACCTGATTTTAATGCTTCAGCTAATCTGTGATTACCTTCTGTTATGTATGGTGTGCCATCTTCTGTAACGGTTATTTTTATGTTTGTAGGTTTATAACCTTCTTGATTGATTGACTTCTCCAAGGCTATCAACTTATTAAATGTATTTTCTCCAGCATCACCTGACATTCTAAAGGCATCTTCTCCCATTTCCCCTTTTATACCTTTTAGTTCGTTTGGGTCGAACTTAATATCTTTTGCATAACCTGTTATACCAGAATACAAACCTACAGGACCTGCATTTGGATTAGTTGCTAGATATTCATTATTCTGCCTTATCTTTTTTTCTACATAAGTCTCACCTGTAAGAGCATCTTTACCTGCAGGATTATCTATTTTTAAATTTGAGCCTTGCCTCTTTTGATTAAGGGGATTACCTAAAGGATTTTCTCTAAATACTCCATCCCCTGAATAAGGTCTAAACCCTTGCGTTATTATATCATCTTTTCTAGTAGGTCTATTGTCTATTATACTAGTGTAATCATCTTCATCATCTATAAAATCGCTTTTACTCTTTATTTTTTGAACATCCCCTGTCAAAGGACCAACCTTATCCTGCATACCTTTAGAACCATGATACACAGTAATATTGTCAGGTCTGTTTAACCTTTTAATTGCTTTTTTCTTTTCTCTGTAACTTAAATTCTTCAGGTCTATTCTAGCCTTTGCTAACTTTTTAAGCTGTGCCTCTGATTGTTTATTTACTAATGCCTTATCTTCAAATGTTTTACTTGACTTAACCATAATATCTGCAGCTTCTGCCAAGTTACCTTCTTCAAGTAAGTCTTTTATCTTATCTTTGGCAGCATTTTTACCTATCCTAGAAACAAAACCAATGCCCGGAATCAATCCTAATGCTACTAAACCTGTAAATGCAGCACCTAAACCAAGGTTTACTAGGTCTTTTTCTTTGTATCCTTTTCGCATAAGTTCATAGGCACGTTCAAAGTCTTCAGGTGCTTCCTTATATGCAATGATATCGCCTGTGACTGGAGCCATTGATGCACCTGCATACGCAAACTCTTCAGCAGTCATTGGTTTCATACCACTTGCATCTACTACTTCTTGGAACTCTGTCTTGCCTACTTCACGTTCTGCACGTTTTTGTTCAGCATCAGCGAACATTCTATCTGTTTCAGTTCCTAATTCAAATCCACGTATTGCCATTATTTTAAATCCAGTTCAGTTGAATTTTGCATTGCCCATTCATATAAGGTTACAACAGTTCCTGTTTCGTCTACAATCTTTCTATCTAAGTAGCTCTCTATATTTTTTATAGGGTCATACTTTTTACCATCGTAAAAATCTAATTCACCTTCCATCATCATTCTTCTATATTTTGTATTTAAAGTTTTTCTATCTTGAGCAGATAATCTTTGATATTTCTGCGTCTTAACAGCACCTAATTCTCCTGTATAATCTGCCCTAACTTCTAAGTCAGACTTTGCTTTTGATTTAGCCTTTGATATAGTATCTTGTGCTTTGCTAACTAAAGCAGACCTTCTTTCTTGTTGTGTTTTTAATGCTTTATACTTATCAGTTTTTATAAATTTTTCTAGTAACTCATTTAAATTAAGTTCCTTATCTCCTTCTCTACTTAAGTTTCTTCTTGTATACAAGTCAATCATTTCACTATTATCTCTTCTATACATATCAAAGTACTGTAGATTTAACTTGCCCATTTCTTCTTGTAGAGAATTTTTAGCAGGTCTTTTAGTAAAACCAAATAATTGTTTTTCTAATGGATTAACAGACATAGTTTCACCTGTTCTTAGTGGACTAACTGTAGGCGATTTATATTCATCATCTCCAAACATTCTACCAACCATAGTATTTTTACCCAAGTCAGGTAGAGCACGGAAACCCCTATTGGCTACTATGTCAAAGAAATCAACTTCTCCTGTTCTAGTCTCAGGAACGTATCTAGCATCTTTATCATATATTGCGTACATGTCTTTTACTGCCGATAATGGTATGGTAAATGTGTTTACAATGTTACCCACAAACTCACCTGCAATTTTTTCACCCTTTGAGCCTATAAAATCACCTTCACTCACAACGTCTTGAACTAACCTGTCTATCGCATACATACCATAGCCTGTTCTAAACTGTGAGCCTGAAAGTGCTTGTAATGCATCTCTCCAGTATGTTGTGTCTGTATTAGCAATCTCGGACATATCTCTTTTTCCACCAACATCCGTTTTATTATATCTATATAATATATCTGCTGCTAACATAAAAGGTGCGAAAGGACCATAGACTGCTCTACCATCTACATAATTGCCTTGGTCATCTTTAAATTCGTGCCAATATGCTGAATCTCCCTGTTGCTCTCTCCACTTATAAGCAGTATACATCATACCAACACCTGCTGACTGTTTAGCAAGTTTTTCTCTAAGTTCCTGTCCTGACATTTTAAGTGTCTCAGCAGCCCAACCTTTTTTCTTACCTATATTCTCTAATCCCATCATACCAATAACAGGTGCATGGTCATATAAAAATTGCATTTGGTTAGCTATATATCTTGGGAAGGGCATAAAAGAAGAAAGTAAGAATGGAAAATCCCTATGTGCTTTTAAGAAAGTTCTAGTACCTTTAGCTAAATAACCTTTATTTGCACCATCAAAAGATGACTGATACACAAACTCAAGTGAATCTTTTATAGATTTATTTATTATATCTTGGGGTATGAGATTAAACTTACCCTGCTCTATAATTTTACCCAAGTCATTAGGCAAGCCTTGTAAATTAGGTGCATCTTTTAATCTTCTTTTTAATGATGTCGTAAGCATTGCTTGCTTAAAAAAGTTATCAGATGCAGTGTTTAATACATTGACTGCTGTACCTATTTTAGCAAGCCTAGATTCTTGACCTGTTGTCGCAGCCAAATCAGCAGCATCTCTAAATAATTTCTTTGCAGTATCAGGCATACTTTTTTCTAGTAGTAGTCTAGTTACTTTTGCTTCATTAGGATTCAACATGTATCTTGCCATGTCAAGTGTACCATCAAAAAGAATATTTCTTAGTGGCTGACCCTTTTGCCTACCCACACCTACATTATATAATATATTGTCAGCGACCCTAACTGTTGTGTCTACTGCTACTCTCCAACCTGCGTTTATATTGTTACGCATAGTTGTAGCAGGTTGTGAAGTCATAAGACCTAATCTAGCTCTATCTAAGTCTTTAAATGGTGTAGCTTTCTTTGAAGCATTTTCCATTATCTCTTTTGCTTCACGACCACTAACACTAGAAACACCACTGTTCTCTAAATCTTTTAATACTTGAACTAAGTTGCCCTGCACCCCTAATGTTCTACCTGCTTCTGATAATTCAGCTTTGTATATTAAAGAGAATTGGTCAGGAGTAATATTGTATTCATTCATTATCCTTAACATATCGTCAGTTTTTATTTGACCATCTGTTATTGCTTTTTGTAGCACACTAGTGATTCTGTCACCTTTTGCAAACTTTATTTTATCTGTTATCTCCAAAGCTGCCGCGGCTACATTTTCAAATACTTCTGTAGGTAGTCCTGCTCTTAATGTTCCTAGCTGTTTAGCTTCAGCTATCTCATCAGTCAAGCCTTTTCCTAGTGCAACCTTTTCAGGGTCTAAGGCTTTTAATTGCCCTTCTATAAACTTTAATTTATTATCATTGCCCTTTTTAGCTAGTGTTTGTTTTGCTTTTTTATTAGCATTTTTAGCCACTGTTTTAGCTGCTTGCTGTGACACTTCTAATTTCTTAGCAGCGTTTAATGCTCCTATTGTTTGTGATATACCTGCACCACCTGACAATGCTCCACCTGTTACTGCTGATATACCACCTGTTGTTGCCACTTTACCGTAATCAATTTCATCTTGATAGCCTGTCTCTTCCTTAACCATCTCTTGTGCGAGACCTTGACCTGTTCCTATTGCACCTTCAACAGCACCACCCTTTAAGGCACTAGTAGCTAAACTTTTAGCTAATAGTTTTCTCATACCTAACTTAGCAAGCTGAACACCACCTGATGTAGCTAATTTACCTGCACCACCTGTTAACATACCCAAGTACGTAGAAGGTGCTGTCAGAACTCCTTGTACATAATCTCCTGCAGCATCAAAGAAGCCTTCATCTTGTTGTGTTTCAAATAAATCTATGAGTCTAGCAAACTGCTCTTTCTCTTCAGCACTAGCATTTTGTGCATATTCTAAGTCACGCACAGCAGTAATTTCATTAACGTTTTGATAACGAAAATGTTCCATATAGGCATCATATACTTTTTGGGGGGTGTTTAAATCTCTGATGCTGTAGTTTTCACGTTTCTCTAAAAACTCAGTAGCGTCATTAATAAAGTCGACATCTTTTACTAAATTGTCTTTTACTTTATCTTTAGCATCTAGAAAATTATAATCTCTTTTCTGTTCTTCGCTTAACATTTTTAACTCAATCCTATTTAATTTGGTCTAAATCAGCTTGTGTTGCCTTTGGGGGAGTTAACTTCATTAATTTTTCAATTAGTTTTCTATGCCTTAATTTATTCATTGCATTGGCTTCATTTCTTTCTGTAGTAGTTAGACCTCTATCATCAATTATATCTTGTTTTCTTTTTAAGAAATCCTTAATTATATTTGATGCCTGAGTATTCTTTTCTACCTCATCTATTTCTTTTTTTGTAGGTGTGGTAGGTGTCCAATCATCTGGCATTATCTTTTTCTTTTCATTAAAGTTTACTGCATTAATATTTATTTTCATTCCATCAGGTGTAGATTTTTGATATTTTTGTCTGACGATGTCTAGAGCTAAACGTCTGTCATTGTAGGCTCTATGTTTTACATTATTGACCATAGACTCTACTTCTTCAAGTAGTTTAGCAACTATGTCATCAGCTATCTTATTATTTGCTACACTATCAGATTGAAACATAAATTCACCCGGACCTATACTTACAGGACTCTTGCCTCCAAGACCTTTTAAACCCATGGTAGAGGCAACGTATGAAGCTAGTTCTGTTTTAGACTGACCATAAGTAGGACCTCTTTCTTTACCTACAGACTGTAAAAATTGAGTACCTCTATCAGATAATCCAACTTGTGAGAAGTCTACAGCTTTTGTAGTACTGTCTTTAGAAGGTTGTTGTAAATCAATATTTTTATTTATTTCATCTATAGCTGAAGTATCTTCTTCGCCACCCCTAATAAAATTACGTAGGAAAGATTGACTCTTAGGTGCTTTTACTCCATCCATTAAGTTAGTTAATTTAACTGTAGGTCCTGATAAAGCCTCTAGCACATCTTCTGTTGTAAATCCTGATATCTGACCTCTATACTGTTTTTCTACTTTATACAAGCCATTTAAATCTAAAGTTGGATTTTTTGCTTTTTGCTTTAAGAATGTTTTAAGGTCTCCTGTCTGATAAGCCTGACCTGCTAGATATGGATTCATATCAAGTGCTACTGCTCTTTTAATTTCAGGCTCGGCAGCTTCTCTTCTTTCTAATCTTTTTAACTTATTTCTAGCTATCTCTTTTGTAGCTGATGCTGTTGCTGTTTCAATAAACTTATCTCTTCTTGCTCTATCTGCTTTCTCAAGTTCATCTATCTTTTCTGAAAAGCCTTCTAGAACGTATGGGTCTTGTTTTGCAGCGTATGCAGCGATAACGGCGGCAATGCCACCCCTAACATATTTATTATCAAAAGCACCAAAAGTGCTAGTCTCTTCTTCTTCCTTTTTTACTTCGTCTGACATTAAGCTCTCCTAGCCATTAGACCTGTAGGCATTGTCTCTTCAGCTACAGGTGCTTCTTCTTGTATCATCTCTTCTTGAGAACCCATATCATTCTCATTAGTTACATTTTCAACAGCCAACTGAATAGTAGAATCTTGTAGTTCAGACTCTATATCTCTTTCTATTCCTGTCACATATTCAATCCCATCACTCTCGGCTATAAACATTATCATTTCCATAATAATAGGCATTGACAACATACCAACGTCAAGACTGTGTACACCATTCATCATGTTAACTGTCTGCATTGCATTAGCAATCATTGTTACAGGCATTTTTGTTTCTAGTAAATTTAATACGTTATCAGCAAAGGCATCATCCTGCATCTTAGAAATATAGTATTGTGCAACATCATCCATACTTGTATATTGAGCAGGTTGTTGCCAAGGTCTAGCACCTACTTCATGTGTCATCCCCATTCCCGGGACAGGTAAATCAAATACAGGTTCTTCTCTATTTTCATACATGATATTATACTTTCTGCTTTAACATATTTCTTTGTTTTCTTATAGCTATGAAATAATCTAATGCTATTTCTATAGGCTCTTGTTCTTTTTCTTCACTCTTGTCATTTTTTTTCTTTAATCTTTTTAGTAAACCCTTAACACTACTACTTTCTTTACTTGGTGTAGTAGACTTTCCTGATGCTTGCATAGTTTTTGCTAGGGCATCAAACTTAAGATATGTTGCTTTAGCTGCATTATTTATCATTTGTGTCATTTACTATTCCTTATTTTCCAAAAGCACCGAATATACTACCTATAATACTACCTAATGCTTTCTTACCTGCCGCAGATTTGGTAGCATTAGAAGCATATTCCTGTGCTTCTTTACTAATTTCAGCAATGGCAATTGCATTAATTCTATCTAACTCACTTTCAGCACTCTTCCATGCCCACTCAACAGTATCAGAATAAAAAGACCACATATTATTATATGCAGTATTTGACACATCTAAGACTGCTTTCGCATTTAGTTCGTTAGCACGATTAATGGCGGCAGTATCTGCTGTAGCTATCTCTCTTCTCCATACTGCATTACTTTGAGCAATAGCTAATTGATTTGTAGCATTAAATTGGTCACGTTGATTTCTTACTTCTGCATTAAAACGTTCTATGGTATTCTCTTCACCTGCATTAAATTGTGCCTGTGCATTCGCCTGTGTTGCATTAAATTGAGATACGTTGTTAGATAGGTTTGCCATAAATTGTTTAGTTTGATTTTCAGATGTGGCATTGAATTGTTTAGATGCATTGTCAGCAGCTTGGTCTGTTAAAATAGATTGGTTAATTGCCTGTGCATTAAACATGGCTGTCTGTTGTTCATTACTTAAGTTAGCCATTTCCTGCTGTAAGAAGTTTTGTGCATTCTGTACGGCAGCCTGTTGATTGTTACTTAAGTTAGCCATGTCTAGTTGTGACAATGCGGCAGCTTCAGCCATAACCATAGCTTGCTTGTTAGATAAGTTTTGTAAGTTCATGGTGTTTACAGCACGAGAATTTTCCATAGCTATGTTTTGTTCAGCAGTAAAATTCATATTAGCTATATCACCTATTCTAGATGAATTTTGAACTCTAGCCTGAAATGCTTGGTCAAATTCTTGCCCTAAAAATGTGGCACGTTGTTGTGCGGCAAGCATAGCTCTTTGCTGTCTATTGGATAAGTTTTGTGTCTCAAACTGTGCCTGTGTATTTGCATCAGCTTGTGCTATTGGTAGGGCAGATTCTAAAGCACCTTGTATAAGTGCTTGACCTGCTAGTGAAGATGCACCTAAACCCCTAGATGCCAACTGACCTTGTACAGCACGTAGAGTTCCTGCTGCCCACGCAGGTGGATTATTTGCATCAAAGTTTTCAGTTAAACTTGCTAACTGTCCTTGTACAGTAGCTTTTTCTGATGGGGTAGCTGTGGCGGCTTGAATCTGTTCCGTAAACTTAGATGCTTTTTCTGCGTCTGCAACACCACTAATTAATTCACCATCCTGTATCTCACGTTGTACAGGATTCTCCATTATATAGGCATTGCCTTGTGCAGCCTCTAAATCAGATACAGCAGACTTTGTTTGTTGAGCAGCTACTACTTTAGCTCTTGGGTCATCAGGGTCTGTTTGAGCAGGTAAGTTAGCCTCTAAAGCTGTTTTAACTTCGTCTGTAGATTTTGTAGCATCGTATGTTTCAGCAGTTACTTTTTGTGCATCGTCTGCCTTTGTAGTGTCTGCCTTACTTACCGTTGCATCTGTTTGTGTTCCAACTTCTCCTGTTCCTGTAGCTACATCTTGCCTTGGGTCTTTTTGGATTGTCTCAACCTTTGTGACAGCACCTTCAGGTATTGCACCTGTCTGTGCCATTTTCGCAGTAACATCTGTAACATTTGCAGGTCTAGTTCCTTCTACTACATTTCCATCTTTATCTGTTGTAGTTGTTGCAACATCACCATAGGCATTTACCTGCCCTTCACCTGTTCCTAGTGTTGTTGTAGGAGCTTGTTTTTGTTCATCTATTATTGGTTGAGTAGTTACGTTGTCACCACCTTCAGCAAACCTACGTACTGCACCCCCTTGTGCCATTTGAACAGCACGTTGATTGTACATATTCATCATGTTTTGTTTATCAGGATTTTGTTGTAAGTAACTGTCAAAGCCTTCTAAGCTACCTGTATAACCCATACGGTTAGCTATCTTTTGTAATCCTTGTGGCTTAAAGCCTTTAAACATTGCCATACTTTATCCTTACTTCATTACTATTGCGACTACTAAAGCTACCACCCCAAGTGTACCCACCATAGACATAGCTTCTATTCGCCACATTCTTTTGTCTAGAGCAGATAGTTTTTCATTAACTGCTTGATATCGGATGGCACATTCTTTTTCGTGTGCATCAAGTTCCATCTGTACTTTAAGTTCAGGTTGCATTTGTTGTTTCATTTAAGCCTCCTGAGACTTTCTAATAAAATGTGCTGGTAGACCCAAAAGAGGTCTTTTATCGTATTTATTGTTTTTCCTTCTTACATGGTACATAGAGTGAGACCTGTAACAAAGGGAACTAGGTATTCTCTAGTCTCTTGGTTTTGTGGAGAGCCTTTTGTTTAACCAAAATAACTATGTACTTGTA
>Ga0181394_1001158_pt1 | contig 11585 bp, 9 predicted proteins | sample 17SPOviralmetaG_FD_130123 | JGI IMG/M metagenome (GOLD analysis project Ga0181394, IMG submission 130123) | Marine viral communities from the oligotrophic San Pedro Time Series (SPOT) site, San Pedro Channel, CA, USA - 17 SPOT_SRF_2010-11-23 | ecosystem: Environmental > Aquatic > Marine > Strait...
ATATAAAGGTAAAATACCGGGTGATGAAGATGAAGTGTTTGAGTAAGTTTTAAATATAAAATTTAAATATTGGATATAGTTATAATGGACGAAATAGTGAAGAAATATCACGAAGACTTTCCTAAATACAGCAAACTCCTTGTAAACAAAGGTGTGATAGAAGGGATATGGGTTATGGGTAATAACTACACAACAAAGACAGATCTATATGGAGCATATCCGTATGGTTATTTAAAACGGATATATTCCATGTTTCCAATTATACCCAAGAGGTCTCTACATCTATTTAGTGGCTCTCTACCTGATGATGATGATTACGATAAAGTAGATTACAATGTAGGAATAGAAGCAGAGAAAATGTCTGATATATTGCCCCATAATTTTTATGAAAGGATATATGCCGACCCACCATATTCTGTTGAGGATTGTGAGAGATATGGTTGTTGTATGGTCAAGAGAAATATTGTTTTTAAAGAATGTTTTAAAGTAATGAAACAAGGTGGAATACTAGTATGGTTGGATCAAGTGTTGCCTAATTATAGAAAGATTGAGTGGGATATCATTGGGAGGATTGGTATGGTTAAATCAACAAATCATCGTTTTAGAGTCATCACGATATTTCGTAAGAAGTGAGTTTTAAATATAAAATTAAAATGTTGGATATAGTATAAATGCCGTTACTATTAAATGGTGATTGTTTAGAATTAATGAAAGATATAACTGATGATAGTGTAGACCTAATCTTCTGTGATTTACCATATAACCAAACAAATTGTAAGTGGGATATAAAAATTGATATGGATAAGTTCTGGAAACAAATAATGAGAATCAAGAAACTACACACACCGATATTTTTTACAACAACAACTAAATTCGGTGTTGATCTAATTACATCAGCCCCTAAGAAATGTTATTTCAGGTATGATATTGTTTGGGTGAAGTCAGCACCAGCTGGTTTCCTATCAGCTAAAAAGATGCCTATGAGAAAACATGAAATGATTTATGTGTTTTATGAAAAACTTCCTTTTTATGATTTAAGTAGTCATAAACATTAGTTTATTAAAGAAGAAGTAAATGAGAAATACACATACAAACAAGATAAAGAAAAGGATTTATATGGAACTGATATCCGGAAAGAAACAAGGAAAGGTAAAGATGTTGGGAAATCACCGATATACGACCCACCCTTACCTGTCTCAGTTGTGAAAGAAGCTGACGATTTAGATGAAAAATATAAAAACAAAGGGGGACTATATAGCAAAATATCTCGTAATGGATTGTTAAAGAATGAACCCCATTACAATCCACCCCTCCCTGTCTCAGTTGTTAAACAAGAACCAGAACCAGAACCAGAACCAGTTGTGAAAGATTTAAGAAAAGATGAACATACAACCGCTTATGGAACAGCAATCCATCATCATTGTAATCAACAACGGAATGGAGAAAGTATATATGATCCACCTTTACCAAATACAATGTTGGAAATTAAATCAACAAGGGGGAAACATTCTACAGAGAAGCCTGTAGCATTAATGGAATGGGTTCTGAAGTATTATAGCAAGGAGGGAGATGTAGTTTTAGATCCAACTATGGGTTCAGGTTCTACTGGTGTCGCTTGTAAGAATATGAATAGAGAGTTTATTGGTATTGAGATGGACGGAGAAATTTATGATACGGCTGTTGAGAGGATAGGACTTTAATTTATTTTTTACTAATAAAATTTTTAATGTTTCATATAATATAAATATGTTTCGGGAATCTCGTGAATACGCTGGTATCAGTTCAGGTATAGACATGGCTAATGCACAAGAACAAGGAGATGTAGCACGGGCTGGTGCTATCCGTGATTTAGATAACAACAATATAGCTGTATACAGAGATCAAGTTTTAGGGAGAGAAAACAAAATAGAAACTGGTATCAAAGAAAGTGTGGCCAGTATCAAGGAAAAACAAAAAGACGCTCAGGAAAAAGTGGGTGAATATGCTGGACTTGTTGGTGAAAAAGTTGGTGAATATAGAAACTTTATCAACAGCGGTGGTGATGTTTCACAACTTAGATCGGTGAGATTTGCTAACAATGTTGGGGGTCGTTTAGGTAAGGCTGGAAGTGGTGTATATAATACAGTTAAGTCATCTGTAACTTCTGCTCCTCCACCATCGGGTTCTGTAGGTAATCCCGAAGGAGTTGAGATGACTGACTTTTCAGCTGATGCTCCTAATCAAAGACAATCAACCGGTGGAGAAACTGAACAACCGGAAAGTAACCAAGCTGGTTCTAGTGAAGCAGATGAGACAGCAAAAGCTTCATCAAATAGTGGAGAAAATGTTGGGAATGATGTTAAAGTAGGTGAATCGGCTGGTGAAGAAGCTGGTTCACTTGGAGAGAAAGCTGGGAAAGTTGTGGGTAAAGTTGGTAAAGTTGGTGGTGCTTTATTCAGTGCTGGAATGTTAGGTTCTGATATATATGAACAATCTAAACATGGTTTCTTTTATGGTGATAACACTGGCGATAAAGTTGGTAATTTTATGAATGAACTTGGTTCGACGGCTGACTTACTTGGAGTTGCTACGGGTGACCCATTACTTGCTGTTGCTGGTGTTGGTTTAGGTGTTGTTGGTAGTGTTGTAAGTGATATCAGTGAATTATTCGGTCATCATAAAAAACAAGCTCCACCTCCGCCACCGCCTCCTCCACCGAAACCTACAATAATAGCTCAACCAGTCCAAGCAAATGTCGGTGGGAGTGGTGGATTAGTAGAAGCATCTTCATCAACTTTAGCTTAAATTATAAATGATAAATTATCTAAGTTATAATATTATATGGACGAATGTGATGGTTATGTTTTGTTAGCAATTATATTTTATATATTTGGTTGGATCAAGTTATTAAGTTTTTTCTTTTGATTTTTTTTTATTATTAATTTTAAATATTATATAGAATATAAATGACTTCACGTTACCTAGAATTAGCCGTTTCGAACAAATCTACGGACAACCGCTATGCTTTTAAGAAGGGCTATTCACAGCTTGACTTCACGATACCTGAAGGTAATTTTGTTTTAGATCCCAGTTCGGTTCGCCTCGTTGGTGATATTAGATTCTTTAAGACTGATGCTACCCCTCCGGTTGCTCCACAAGATACCGACCCACTCACCATTAGTTCCAAGATAGGTGTTTACTCCGTAATGCAGTCTCTTATTTGGAGAAGCGGTAGAACACAAACCGTAATTTCTCACGAAAAGAATTACAATAGATGGTTAAGTTCTTACCTTTCGGTTACCGGAGGTTTAGAGGACGGATTAGGACATTTAAGTGAATCGGCTTTAACCCTTCCTAATTTTGATGCTCACAAAGATAGTGTTGTATGTAAAGATGAGAAGTCGTCTTTCTGTGTCCCCTTAATTTGTGGACTCCTAAATTCTGGACAGAGTCTGCCTCTTACTAGTAACACTTTAGGATCTATAAATTTATCCATAATGCTTGAGAGTGATTCTATGGCTATGCAGGTTCTTCCCGCCAGTTCTACGGTTGACCCCGACACCACGTTATTCCTCACCAGTTATTATGAATTGTCTGATGTTCGCCTCGTCTGTTCGGTAATTACTCCTCCTCCGGATCAACTCTCTCGTTTACTTTCACAGAAGCAGGGTGCTATCACCTACCAGTCCATTCATTCGTTCTATGATACTTCTAACTCCAACAACATGCAACTCAGTATGAGTCTCGGTCTCACCAAAGTTAAATCGTGGTTTATCAATTTCATTGCTTCTAACAAACTGAATAATTATGGAGCTGATAGTTTTGCTACTCTACCCCCGACTAATAGTGATGGCTCACAAGCCTCCGTTACAAAATTGACTATCATGAGGGGCGGAACGATTTTTCCAAAAATGTTTCCCCGTGATACGAATGTTAAAGAAACTCCAACAACGCCAGTCTATGATCCAGTATTATTCAGGGATTATATCCAATCTATTTCCAAGTATGATTTTAATAGACACAATCTAGGTGGTTTAACGAATGCTAATCGTGGGTGGGTTTCTAAAGTAGCCACTCCTGGAACTGATGCTGGTGTTCCGTATCAGTTTGTACAGAATGGTGGTGTGTTCTTCGGTATTGGTTGTAATTATGATAATTATCTTAATGGAACCGGAGTTGACCTAAAATCCCAGCCTCTCGGTGTATCTATTGAGTGTGACCTAACGTCCAGCAATGCTCAGTCCCTGTTCTTATTTGTAAATGCTGAATCTACTATCCTTTACAATGAAAATGGTGTGCAACTTTTAAATTAGTATGGGAGGGACACCATATTTAAAGATAAAACGATATATATAAAATAGATAAATGGAAATACAAGGATATCCAAACTATTTGATATATAATGATGGAAGAGTTTTCAGTAAAAAAAGGGGTATCTTTTTAAAAGGGGGTAAAGCAACCACCGGATATCAACATCATACATTACGAAATAATTGTATCCAAAAGACACATTCAGTTCATAGATTAGTAGCATTACATTACATACCCAATCCTGATAAGCTCCCTTGTGTAGATCATATCAACCGAGATAAATTAGATAATCATGTAAATAATTTAAGGTGGGTTTCTTCCTTAAAAAATCAACAAAATCAAGGAAAACATAAAACCAACAAGAGCGGTCATAAAAATATACATTTTAGAAAGAATCGTAATTCTTGGTGTTTTTGTTATCGTATAATGGGAGAACCGGTGTTTAGAAGATGTTTTAAAAACAAAACAGATTGTTTATGTTATAAGTTTATATGTCTTTTAAGATCTAATAAACAACATCGTATTTTAGTATGAACTGATTTTTTTAAATTTTTAATTAAGTATTTTTTAATGTTTCATATAATATAAATATGAATCAAGATGCCGGAGACACAGCTAAAGCCCCAAGCGATACTTCCAACCAGCCGTCCATTCTTAATATTAAATCTATGGAGACCAACACAGCTATGAAGGTAGAAAGTGATATTCTTGAGCCGTTAACGTTTTCTCAAGATCAGTGTGTTTTTGAGCTTCAGCCCAAAGGTTTTTTACACCCTGGTTCAGCCATCAGTCTTGCTCTTGATGTAAATTCTGGAGTTGATCGTGCTTTCCCTTTTGTGAATGTTGGTATTCATTCTCTCGTTCGTCGTGCTGTTCTTAGGACAACGGCTGGACGTGTTATTAATGATACTGATGATTGGAACCATCTACAATCTCTCAGGTCACTATTTGTGAATAACAGCACTAATAAAGAACGGGAACAATATTTAACTGGTCGCTCCGTTGATTATGACCTTTACTATGACGTGGGTTCTGATGTTAAGGCTGAATCTTATGGTCTCGGTAATGGTATGGAGAGGAATGAGATTCCTGGAGTTCATCAAGGTCTATCTGTCCAACCAGTGTTACTCAATAAAGCAGAACCCGAGTTCCAACTGAAGTTACATGATCTATTTAATTATTGTAGAGCTGGTAATCAGTTACCACTTTTCCTCTTACCTGATGAAAGAATCCAAGTTGTTCTATTTTGGAGTGATGAAGCCAAACATCGTCTCTGTCTTTCTAGGGAAGATGAAGCAAGTTCTCCAGCGTCGTTCACTATCAATCGTCGGTCGTGTAAGTTCATAGCTGATTATACATTTTATGATAATAAAATTATGGATAGTTTTAGAGGCGAGTTTGCTAAAGGTTTAACCTTTGCCTACACCGATTATCTGTTATCTAAACAATCACTATCTGAGGCTCAAGCAGTTAACAATGTAAGAAATATTGGTGGTAATGGTATGATGGTTGATAATGTCTTTTTTGCTATGACGAAAGACGATTTAGTGGACACAGAACTTCTAGGTAAATACACAGCAGAAACTCCATCGGCTCAAGGTGGTGCTGGAAACACTGACCGACATTTACTATCCACGAATCTGTTTATAAATAGTGAGTTCTTATATCCACAGACTCTCACCAATCCTGCACGGCAATTCCACAATCTCAAGGAAAGTGCTAGAATGGTACCATTCGTTTCTCGTGCTATGTATTCGGGACAAGGTGATGAAGCGTTAAGTGATGATGTAAAAGATTTATTTGAGGGTAGGGGTCAGCAGACTGATTTAGCTGGTGGTTTCTTCCATCAAGGATTCAGGACTGAGGGGCTATCTAATCGTATTGATAACAGAGGCATAGATTTACACATGTCGGCAACTTATGATGCTTCTACTTACAACCAGCGTGTATGGTTAGATGTGAAAAGATATGTGGTTATCAGTGACGGACACCTGGAAACGTATTATGTATAATAAAAAATATAACATAAAAATATAATCTATTATGTATATAAATGGTTGTTAAAGTTAAAATTACTTATAAAGGTGAATCAAAAATGGTTCCGGAGAATTATGTTAAAGGACTTAAAGGATATGAAAGAACAAAACAAATTAAATCAATATTCGAAGGAAAGAAACGACCAACAACATCATTTAAATCTAAGACTTCATCATGGACAACAAAGTTTAATAAAATTTATGGAGCAAGATTAGATGAAATGAAAGGTGGACGTTCTAAAAGAAATATAGCAAAAGTAACTGGAATCCCGTTTAAAGCAATTGATGAAGTATTTAAGAAAGGTGAGGGAGCCTATTATTCAGCAGGATCAAGACCTAATCAAACACCACAGAGTTGGGCTTATGCACGTTTATATTCATATCTTCTTGGTGGATCAGCAAGAAAGGTTGATTCTGATATAACTAAAAAATATAATGTTAATTTTAAATCTATGAAGAAGTAAATGGTATCAGTTGTAATTAAACCATCAACAACTAAAACAAAGAAGTTTACAGCAATATTTTATGATGAAAATAAGAAGAAGATCAAGACAACTAATTTTGGAGCAAAAGGATTCAGTGATTTCACCTTACATGGAGATGAAAAAAGAAAACAAAGATATTTAGATAGACATAAAGCAAGAGAGAACTGGAATGATTATATGACTCCTGGCTCCCTTAGTCGGTGGATACTCTGGAATAAGAAATCATTAAAATCAAGTATAGCTGATTATAAACGGAGATTTAAATTAAAAACATATAAATCATAAATTGCTTATATATGAGTAAATTGCTTATATATAAGTAAAGTTAATAAACAAAGAATTACAAAAAGTATAGGAGAAATAATTACAAAAATAAAATAGTTTTCATTAAATATTGATTTGTTTGATTGCTTATATATGAGTAAATTGCTTATATATGAGTAAAGTTAATATCTTTTTAATCCGTTATTTTGGTTTATTTATTAAAGAAAAAATAATGTTATATATTATAATATGAGTTTCCAACATACTACTTTGCTGGAATGTAATAGGGAACAATCAGTCCAACGTGGTGTAGAAGGTGATAATCATGCTATTTTTACAAATAGAATGGGTAAGGTTATAGAATTAGATGTTGGTGATACAATATCAATTAAGTCAGCCTTTATCAATAAACGGGGATCAGGTAATCCAAATAGTATTGAGTTTAAAGGTAAAACAATTGGGGTGAATGTTACATTCAGACAAACATCAACAGCAAGTGAAAATCCAACAACGTATAGTTTAGATAATAAATATCCCACTATTTCTCATCGGTCTACTGATTTAGCCAATGCTGGAGGAGTTCATACTATAGACGACCCCTATGAATCTATACAAAGTTTAAATATAGCTGATAATCACGGGGAAATGGGTGAGATAGCATTTAAGCAAATATTTACAGAAGAAGTAACTAAAGATATTCGTGATAATGAAATGTATTTAGAAACGGAATACTACCGAAATGCCGATGGTGGAAATTATACATTTTTACCTAGAAGAAGTAAAAGATTGAGTGGTGTTGATAATTCACAAACACCACCCATTGCTACTTTATATGCTGGGATAAATCCAGACACTCAATATTGGGAGAGATGTGATTTTGATTGGGATTTAAACACGGGTGGTGAATTAGCTACGGTTGAGCTTGTATCGGGTGGGGAGAATTATAAAAACCCACCGGACGAAGGGACTGGTGCTGTAGATGTCCCCGTTGCTGATTTATCAACCAATGGTGCTGGGACTGGAGCAAGTATAAGACTAAACGTTGATGAAGGTGTAGTTACAACTGTTGATGTATTAGTTTCGGGTCATAATTACAGAGTAGGAGACACGCTTGTTGTAAAGACCGGGTTACCTGGTGATGGGTCGGGTTTATCTCTTAAAGTTAAGACAATAGCCGATGAGGTTTTATATAATAAAGGGTCTAACTCGGGAATATGTAGATATCAACCTGATTTATGTATATCATCGGGATTGATGCAGAATATCCAAAATGGTTTGTTAAGATGTATGTTAATGGAAGATTATCATTTCGTTGGTCAAGCAATAACATATAAAGGGTCTACAGCAAAGATCCCACAACCTCAAATAAAAGATACCGTAACATATTACGATGATACTAAAACCATAAACTCAAAAAGAAGTAGTGTGAATGATTTTGCTTCATTTAAACCGAAACATGATTGTTCTAGATTCTTCTTATTTGAGAGAGAATATGATTGGTTACAACTACCCTCAACAATGATTGAGAATACAGAAACTGGGAAAACATATGAAAGAGTCCCATTTTATGAGTTTATAGGAACATCGGGTGTTGATTTAGCACAGGTGGACACTGATGGAGCTGGATATACAGCATCAACTACTTTTAGTAGTGTAGGAGTCACAGGTGGAACTGGAAGGGGAGCAACATTCTCCTTTACAAGTAATGCTGATGGAACATTAGATGATGGTAGTTTGATGCTAACGATAGAGTCAGGAGCTGGTTATAAAGTTGGAGATATTCTGACTCTTGATAATGTTGGAAGTGCTACAACAAATGCTAAACTACAAGTCAGTAGTGTTCGTCCCTCAAAAAGTAAAATAAATGGACAAAATTGGTTTATTAATTTTGACTTGGCTGATGTAGATGATGCTATCCCTTTTGATTTCCCCAATAAATATAGACGATTACCAGCACGTAGTCCAGCATTGTTTCCGTATCTTAGAAGGAGAGAGGTAAACCATATTGTTTTAGATAAGGGATATTCCACTCCAGCAAGTATTTCCCAACAAATTACAAAGAAGCTTCAGGAGGGAACAGCCGAAAGTCCGTATTTTCCCTCAACACAGAATCAAGTTGATGATTCTAAAACTATAGCTGTACAAGGGATAACGAATTACACAACAAATGTAGAAACCGGTTTTTATAAACCAATAATGTCTTCTACCTTAAAAAATGCTGATCATTATTTTAAAGCAAGTATTGATAATACAGCATTTGCCTTCTCTTTTTGGAAAGCTCATCATAATATTTTAATCAAAAGACCTGATATATATGAGGCTGGAATCAAAATAAATAACCGATTGGGGAATGTAAGCACATTTGAGGGACAAACAGCAAATCCACCCATTGATCCAAATAATCCAAGTGATAATGAATTAAGTATATCAATACCGAATGTTATTAGAAATACAATCAATTTCAGTGAAAGATTATTTAATAATACAACCGATCCTATTGTTACAAGCTGGGTGTATACAGAGACTAATTTAAAACTATTATCTGAATTATTTGATGCTCAAGGGAATCACCCCGAATTGTTTTATGATGAATCAAGAGAGTTTAATGCTAATCGTCCATTTATGAATCAAGTATATCCCGACTTTAACCCCGACGGATCCACCCCAGCTGAAAAGTTTGGTAATTTAGCTTATGGAACACCAGCAAGAATAACAAATAGTAGGTTTCTACACATGAATCGTTTTAATTATTTTAACGATTTAACTTTGTTTGATGGTGGTAATCAATTTGATACATTAGGAAACGATGGATATGTTAAAATGACTTATACAAATGGTGAGGAAGATGATGATGAGAGATTCTTTGATGCAGACCATAGGTCTATGCCTGTATTTTTCCGTTATATGCCTGAGTTTCGTAATATAGACACTACTGGGAGTGATATAACAAGACTATCCTATGGTTTTGCTACAAAGACGAAGGGGATAGGACTTGATTTTAAGACATATGATTTCATAACACTTCACCCCGAACTAGTTAATGGTATTCGACCCGAAGCATTTATCAATCGTGGTGGTTCTAAACCATTCTCTAATCCAAGTAACGAACCAGGTTACAATGCTGGACATACAGCAGAGTGGGAACCAGCAAATATGACGAAAGAATTAACAATGATTGGGTGGGACTATCATTTCACTTCTTGGGGTAATCTTTTTATGATACAACAAGATGGACTACCAATCCAAAGTTTCGATGGGGTTACGAAACCATCAGTTCCCCTTGGTGGTATTTTTTATAATAAAGACCCCAGTGAGTTTGAGAATGCTAATGTAACGAATGATGTGGCTGATTTGATAGATCAAAGTTATATAGGAACAAACAACATTGCTTGTGCTTATGATGAAGTCAGTAATCGTTTTGGTTGGGAATATTTACACAATCCTATATTTGAGGGAAACCCTGAGGACGCTGGGTCAACTGATTTTAAGTTTGTGAAAGAACCCGACAAAACCGAACTCCCAACGGCTCAGACAAGTGTTGCTATCAATCCTAATGCTGGGAAAGAAGTTTATAAAGTAAATCCAAGACCTTATAAATGGGTATGGAATAATGACTTAGCACCTTACATTGTGCAGAATGGTGTTTTAGATTCATTTAATCAGGGAGAAACAAAAGGAAGAGTGGAACTTAATCCAATGAATAATAATTTCGTCCCTTGGAGGTTGTATGATTCACAATGTGGTGTAGCCATTGATTTTGGTAAAACAGCAAGAATTAATCCTGATGAGTTCCAATTAAGTCAAGAAGAAGCATGGAATAGATCCTTACTAGGTATCTTAGGGTTTACATACGAACAATTTAATCCTACTATAGTTAACTCTAATAATAACTCATCAGCAAGAGTAAGCACAAAGAATCTAACTAATTTATCATTTCCATCAACAAATAGTCGTCAACTGGGGACAGATACAAACCTTTATGTAATGAATGAATATGGAGCTGTCCAATACAATACTCAAGTTCCTTATGCTTTGAGAGTAAACATAATCGGGGTTGATGAAGCGACCCCTGAACTTCCAAGAGTGTATAACTTTAATGGTAAAGGAACAACAACAGACCCATTGCCTTGGTTATATCTTCCACCAGTTGTTATTGGAACACAATCAATTAGAATAGAGGCTGTATCTCTTCCAAGAGTTGCTTTGTTTCCATATATGACCATAAGAAGTGATATAATAACACCACAAAAATATATAGGTGGTTCTAATTCAGGTTTAAGTCTTCCTGTGGTTTCTGTAATAAACAAAATTAATGCTGATAAAGATTATATACAAATGGAAGGTTCTTCTGATACTTTTATGGTAACAGAGCCAACAAGTTTTAGTAGTATCACAACAGCAATTATGGATCCGGACGGGACACTCTCATTGCTTGATGAAGGTTCAGCAGTTATATATAAGATTACAAAAGCAGACAATCTCTCAAGATATAATATTGTAGCTGAATTTG
>Ga0181394_1001159_pt1 | contig 11584 bp, 7 predicted proteins | sample 17SPOviralmetaG_FD_130123 | JGI IMG/M metagenome (GOLD analysis project Ga0181394, IMG submission 130123) | Marine viral communities from the oligotrophic San Pedro Time Series (SPOT) site, San Pedro Channel, CA, USA - 17 SPOT_SRF_2010-11-23 | ecosystem: Environmental > Aquatic > Marine > Strait...
AGTTTTCCAATCGCTTTCCTTTTGTACTCGTTTAAATACAGGAGGACGACCTTTTCCTTCCCAAAGTGCTTTTTCTTTTTTGCCTAATTTTTTCTTTAAATTGTAAATTAAAGATTTTTTACCAATGTATTTTTTTCCAGTTGGTAAGTGAGTTGTTTGATAGATGAAACCGAACGCTCCTTTTGGGAGGTCAACAATTTCATTGATTTGTTCGTTTAAGTAATACCACATATAATAAATGTAAAAAAAAGACCCTGGAAAACCAAGGTCTTTCTAAAAAAATATTTCTTAATTTTTATTAAGCCATCATAAATGTCATGTAAACCTTAATAGTTGTTGCTGCTGTAGCTAAATTATTAGTGTTTGCTCTAAAGTTAACATGAAGATCTCTAGCTGCTGCTGAATACCCAGTAGCTGCAAATGCTACTGCTTCAGAAGTTGCTATACCAGCTGCTGCACCACCTGTTCCTGATAAGTAATTTGCATCTCTTCCTTCTCCATTTAATATTGGTGATACTGGGAAATTTGCAGTCCATGTTAGTGCTGAACCACCATCATCTAGTAGAGCTGATAATGCTACTATTTCTCCTCCTGATGCTGCTGTACCTATTTCAAAATCTAAATCATCTCCATCATTTCCTGCTGTTACAATGTTTCCAGCTGGAATAAAAGATACATTCCAAAGATATGATCCCGCTGGTTGTGAAATTGCTGGAACTGCGTAATCTGTGTCCTTTGTTACTGCGATTGTTGCTGATGTTGCTTCTGCTGTTATGAATTTGTTTGAAGTATCAATCATATCCACAAAATTTGCTGCTGTTGGTCTGTCTCCTGTTTCGAAGTTTGCTTTAATAAGTGCTGCTGTTGTTAATGCCATGTTTTTTCTTTTTTTATTTGAAATTAATTAATTATAATAGAGATTGCAATCTATTTTTATAGTCTCTTATCATACGTATATGTATTTTTTGAAAACCGTAATTAATTTTTAAGTTAATTTATTTTAAAGAACACTAGCTCCATCTATGTAAACCATAGCTACTTGAACAGCTCCTGAAGTAGGTGTGCCATTATGAGTAAGCATAACATTTTCATTAGCTGAAATCGCTGATTTAGTTGCTGAGTAACTTGGTCGACATGATACTTCATCTTCCACCTGGTCTAATACACCATCAGCAAAAGTACTTTCACCTGCATTCATTCTACCATCACAAAAAGCATCATCATCACTTGTGGTTCCTACTTTTGTTATATGATGACCAGCTGAAATTGCTGTGGTTACTTTTACATGTATAGATAAAGGTACCATACCTGCTGTAAGAAAATTAGTTAATTCAGTAGTAGCATCACTAGTTGAAACTGAAGTTATTGCGCTTGTTTTTAATTTAATGGGTGCCGCATAAGTACCATCACCTATTTTCATTGCTGTTGTAGTAGTAATGTTAGGTGATGTAATTTGATCTGAAAATGTAGTGGCTCCTGCTACTGTTTGGTCATCGTCCGCATGTAGACTTAAAACACTGTCAAATACATCTATAAAATTTGATTCTTTTGGTATATCTCCTTCTTGGAAATATGCTTTTAATGCTGCTTTATTTACTAATCCCATATTTTTATTATTATAACTTTTAAGTGTCCCACCTTAAAACAAAGGTAGTATCTGTTTCATCGGACATACGTATAGGTTGTCCTAATTTACCTACTACTAAACAATCTCCTTTTTCATCATAAAGTCCTATTGTTGTTACAAAAGTTGAAAATTTAGAACCTGTAGTAAAGTCCGCTAATTTATATTTTTTATTGGATTTAACTTTTCTTGCTGATAAGTTGTAAGTGCTATTAAATTCATCTTCACTTATAGTACATTGATATTCATTTTCATAGATTAAATGAGTTCCTTGAAAATTAACTCTATTTAAACTATATTGATCTTCTGGGTTTTGTAAAATATCTTGATATAAAGGATGAGTTACAACTACAAAACCTGCTTGGTAAAAACAATTTCCTATGTAAGGTGAACCATTTAAGCTTGAAGATATATTTTGAATTTGAGTGTTAGTAAAAGCATTTGAATATATGTTTATATTACTAATGTTTCCATTGTATGGTTTTCCTTTATCACTTAAAACTCCATATTTTCCAATAGTAAAAGTTGAACCTATTTCTGAAAAACCAATACCCCCATCAAATTTCTTATAAGATCCAACAATAAATGTTTCTCCTACTTCTGCTGTTCCTACACCTAATTGAATAGTATCATCAATATTTGTTATTTCACCATTAGCTCCTATGTATAAGTTAGCTGTATTTCTAGTTTGGTCTTTTATAGTAAAGTCTTCTTCTTTTAATTTAGTACCATTTTCCCAAATTTGCATTTTTGATCCTGATGATTGACATAATATATGAGTATTTGCGTCAGCCATATTATAATTGCCTGTTTCCCCCAAAGATCCACTTACTGTGTATTTTTGATTTCCATCTGATCTTTCAAAATAAAGAGAATTACTTATATGATAAATTGCATAAGGAAACTGTGGTTCAGGAATAGCTGCTGAACTAGATAAACTAGTATTTATTCTTTTTGTTCCACTTTTAGCTATAATGTATCTTTTTTCAATGTCAAATTCACCATTTATTTTAAAGTTATCTCCTATTGTAGCTTCTCCTATAGCTGGAAGATGTGAGACTGCTGGTTTTAAATAAAAAGATATTGAAAAATTTTCATCTTTATCAAAATTATATCTTTCATGATGAGAAGAAGAAATATATGAACCTGTTCCACTATTAAGAAATATTTCTGCTGATGAGTTTGATGATTCAAAAAATTGAACATTATTATAATATATTTTATTTACAAAATAACTATCATCTTCATTTTCTGGGTAAATTTCTCTAGGTTTACCCATTATACTAGTATAAGTTATAGGACCATTAGGATTATTTTTTCCTCTTCTCCATCCTCCCCCTACTATTTCTGTGTGAAAACCAGGATCTTTACGAACATATTTATAATGGGCATAATCACTAAATACATCTAAATCATATCTTTTAAAACCATCTATTGGTTCTAATTTAAATACATTTTTCTGAACATCTTTAGGATAATTATCTAAATTTGTTCCACTAATTATTAAATTTCCTTTTTTATCATCTATTATTTCATGTTTACTTGAAGACAAGTAAAACGAACCTGGTTTTATTTCAAAACCATATAAACCAGAAGGTATAGATAATATGTTTGCTTTTTGATAAAGATTTCTTGGTTGTTCTAAATAATTAATAGGACCCATTTTGTCTCCTACTGATTTTTTAAAATTTCTATAAAAAAGATGATCTATTTGGTAATATTTAATTACATTTTTAGTGTCTCCCCCATAAATAGCACTTGCTGAACTATAAAGAGAAATTGATTCTGAAGTCCAACTAGAATTAAACCATGTTAATGAATTTGAAGCAGCTGAAGCTGAGGTAAAGTCATATTGTTTGTGGGCATTAAAAGGAATTAGTGCCTTGTCTTGTGCTGTAAATTTTTTAAAGACTGTACCCATTGTTTAAGGATATTTAAAAGTCTAATTTTACCCTTACGAGTGCTTCTTTAGTAAAATCTTTTGCAATTGGTTGGCTTAATTTTGCAACTGCTAATAAATCATTTGCATCGTTGTATAATCCTACTGTTGTTATAAACACTTTTGGGTTCATTCTCATTGAAGAAAATAAAATTGTTCCTTTACTACTTCCACTAGTAAATGATGGGTTATTAGTATAATTAAATTCTGAGTTTTTAGCTCTTACAAAATAAAATTGTGAGTTTATATCTTCTTCTGTGTCAATAATAAAATGGTTAGAGGAAGAAATACATTGATACATTCCAATATTATTAAGATCATAGTTTGTACTTAATCCTGGATTATTATTTGGGAAATCTTTTCCATGTGAAAATGTAGCACCATTTCCAGTTTTAGCGGCAAACATATCTCCATTTAATATAAGAAGACCAGCATGTGGATAAAACTGTCCATAAGATGAACTTCCACCTTTTTGGTTAATTGTTGAACCTGACATAATACCGTTTGAACCAGACACAATATTATAATAACCCCCTAAATTTGTTCCTGCGTAGTTAGGATTATTTGCAGTAGCTCCTCTACTAACACTATCATCTGTTAATTTTATATTACTGTCTGTAGGGGTGTCTATGTTAGCTCCTGAAATAATTAAAGATAAAGATCCTGCTGATAATTTTTGTTTATAATTTGCTCTATTTATATTAATTACATAAATGCTGTCTGGTGTGTGAGTACCAAAAGTAAAATTTTGTGTTTCATCTTGAAAAACTAATTGTCTATATTGGTTATAATTTACTCTTGTAGCACTCATACCAAAAGATCCTGTGTCATTAGTAAAATCAGGAGATCCTGATCCGTGTCTGTGACCATATGCTAATGAATACTGTACTGCTGATGCATTAGAAGTACTAACTGCATTATGTGCGTCTATATAAAAATGTATTGATCCTGTTGGAGATGTTACTGATGCTGACAATAATGAAGATGTAAAATTTGTATCTAAATTGTTGTCATTAGTAGACCACGTTGATGTAACTATTGGAGCTGGATTTTGTAATATTACTATATCGTTTGCTTCGTCAAATCTGGTTAAACTCATTTGTTTTTATTTTAAGTTGTTGTTGAATTTACAGTAAATGGAATTGTTATTCTTGCTCCTGTATTTATTCCTTCAATTATTAAACTTGTTGTTAATGATGGTAATTCTGTGCTAAATAAAGCATTATTAGTTGTTGCTTGAATTGTAAATGTTCTACCTACTACTGTTTCAGCTGTAGCTGTATTAGAAATAGTATTTATTGTTTGTTGATTTACAGTTGGTTGAGCTGTATTTCTTCTTCTTGCTGCTGCTCTACTGTTAGATTTAGCTGATGCTCCTGTTGCTTGAACATATTCTCTTAATCTGTTGTCTACAATAGTAAATCTATATCCTCTTGATTCTGTGCCTGCTTGATTATTACCGTTAATGTTAAATGTTCTAGGTTTTATACTTTGAACAGCTCCTTGAGCTAATTCTATACCTGTTTGGTTAGCAACTTGAATATATGGTATTGCTGATGTTCCACGAGCTAAAGTAATTAATTTTGATTGCATCATGTTACCCCCATCTGGAATAGCTTCAATTAAAGGCATGTTTTCAATTGCTTCAGCTGAATATTGAGTTCCATTTGGGTGATTTTCATTAAATAAAGTATAATCTATTTCACTGTCTCCTAATGCAAATTGTGTTATTTCAAATGATCCGTCATTTCTAGCTAAAAGTTCTCTTCCTTTTTTGGTTAAAATTGCGTCTACTGTAATACTGGTTTTGTCTAAATATCCCATTGTTTTTGTTGTTTATTATAAATATAATGTTTTTTAAAAAATGTTAATTATTCAATAATGGTCCTTGTAAGTCCTCCAGGAGCAACATCTATCATTCCTCCTCTTTGTAAATATAATTCTAAATTTCTTTTTACTTTTGGATGAGTATGGTCAGGAATAATTACTATTCCTTTTGTTCCTATACCATCAAATAATTCTTCGTCTTTATTTATGTTAGCTATTATAGTATGATCTTTATCTAAAAACGAAATTTGATAATCAAGTGAAGCTGTTCCTTGAGCATTAAGATATCCACCATAATAATTATCTGCTGTCATAGATCCTGATATAGATTTTCTGTAATTAGGGTTACTAGATGTAATACTTTGTCTATGACCTACAGGACCTAATGCTCCCCCTTGTATAAAAACTCTACCATCTTCTATGTGGGATATATTTACTCCTCTTTGTAAATATGTACCATTAGATTGTTCACCTACTGCTGTACACCCTTCAAAAGCTCGGTCCTCTGAGGCAAATTGTAAACTTTCTTCTAATGTTATTGCTGGACTACCTGTGTATTGTAAGTAAGCTGTGTCAAATTCATCTTCAAAAGTATCTATTGTAGGCATAAATCTACCATCTCCTGCTGACTTAAATATTATCTCATGTGTTTGAGGTAAAAAGGAATGACAATGATCTCCAATGTCTAATGATGTTTGGTTTTGATCTACTTCAAAGGTTCCTATGCTTCTTTCATCATTTGCACTTTCATTGTATGAATAATTTCCTGGACTTCCACTTCCACTTACACTAATACTAAAATCTTTTACTCCATGTAAAAAAGTAACATGTATTTCTGTTTTGTCTTCTTCAGGTATAGTTGTGTCGTTTACATTAGCCTTTAAATGATCTAACATGTTTATCCCAATAAATCTACTTGCTCTTCCTAAATCAGAATTAGAAATACGTTCTGCGTTTGTACTTCCTATGTTAAAATCATTATCAATAAGACCAAATCCCCCACTGTAGAATTGTCTTGTATATTTATTACTTATAATAGATGAAGAAACAAATGAAGGGCCCATATGTCCTAATGTAAATAAATCTCCTTCTGTAGGGTGTTCTACACTACTATCTGCAAACATATCTATTACTGCATATCTAAATCTAGCTCCAGATATTGGGGATTGTGCTATTTCAACAGAACTCTCATTTAACATACCATTAATATGTGTGTCCGCTTCTTCAAGACCATCTCTATAAAAATACATTGAATTATTAGTTTGTAAATGATCTTCTCCTGTTGCTTCTCTGGATCCTGAAAATTCTCCTGCATGTACAAAATCAAAAGATTTTAACAACCATCCTTTATTCATTTTACAATGATATTTTTGTTTTAATTTTGAAGATATAGATTCATCTAATATTTTCATAGAAAAAGCTCCTCCTGTAGGTAAATCATTAGTTATAAATCTATGAAATTCACTCCAACCTTCTGTAGTTCTATCTACTATGTCTACTGTGTCTGTTTCTATATTTACTATTAATATTTTTGAAATTCCTATATAAGAATGATTTTCTAAAGTAGCAAATTGAGCGTCTTCTTCTCCTCCTACCACTGTAGTAGCTATAAATAAAGCTGTTGTTTCATTTTGTACTACAGGATTTAAACCATAAGTTATATCTCCTACTTCTTTTGTAAAATTAATACGATTCATACCTATTTGCCACGCAGGACCGTTAGAAGAAAGCGAACTAGATACTGTTCCAGAAGAATTTGCTATTTGAAAAAATCCTATACCTGAACCTACAACAGCAGGTGAATATTTATTTATAGCCTTTCCTGTTGCTTTGCATCCTTTATATCTAGGATTAGCCCACCATGCTTGTTCAACTAAACCATCATCAAATTCTGCTATATATAATCTGTCTTCAAAACTTTTTGTAATAAATCTAGTAGCTAAATTATGAGAAACTTGAAAAAAGGCTCCAGACACACCCCCTATATTCATAAAACCAATACCTGGTGCTGATACAGTACCTGGTAAAAAGTTAAATATAGCGGATCCTGTAGGTTTATTAGGATTTGTAATTGACATAACTATATACTATTAAATTCTTTATATTTATAATACCTACGAGAAATTCTTCCTTTCGTTGCCATTCCTAATAAAATAGATGATTCGTGAGCTATATAATTGTCTGGTTTATTTGAAGGGTGAACATGAGCAGTCCATGAATCAATAGCAAAAGTAGTCCCTATTTCAGCATATCCTATTCCTACATTGTTATAACTTTGAGGACCATAGGGTTTAATAGGAGCTTGACAAGCTTGTTGATTTTCTGCATTAGGGTCTATTCTATCTTGACTTAAATGATCATCAAATATTTCAATTGTAGTATTAGTTCCTTGTTCTAATCTTTCTCCTGTTTTACTAGAAGTTATATTTGATAAATTATTGTAACTAACTACATAAGTACCAGGTTCATATTGACCTTGAGGAGTTAAAGGATCAGCAGTATCTGCTATATCATTTATTTTATTATCTTCATAGTCTGATGATATAGTAACATCTAATGTTTGATGAAGACCTTCTGTCATAGTTTGACCATCACTTCTTACTGGTATTTCTCTAGGAAATTTATTTCTTTCTAAAAAATGGGGTTCAATTAAAAGGCCTGTTTTTGTGTTTGCTTTAAAAGGTACCCATTCTTCTATTATTTTAAATAGAGTATGGTCTACTTGTTGAATTAATTTTATATAATCACCATAATTGTACTTTCTTTTTACTTTTTGAAAGTAAACATCACTAAGATCTGATAGATCTTCATAAGCAGAAGCTGATTGAACCGAAGGTAAAGGTGAACCTATATAATCATCCATTCTAAAAGAACCTAAAGTATAAATTATATCTTCGTTTATTTCTTCTGTTGGTGAAAAGAATATACCTAAATCTTCATATTCAGGAGGTTGTCTGTCTAAAGTAGAAGTTTCTAATTTTTTATTTGATACTAAAATATTTCCAGGTATTGTACCTGTATCTATCCTAACTTTATCACTTGTCATAGAAGCTCCAACTGTGTCCGGAGTAGGTAAAAAATGAGGTTCTACTACTTCTTCCCATCTTTGAGAAGCCATACTACTTGTAACTCTAAATAAGTTATCTGCATTATAAGCATCTTCTGTTGTAACAGGAGTTTTTCCATTGTCTAAACCATTTAAAATGTCTAAATCTACATTTGGATGGAAACTTGCACTACTTTCATAGTCATTTGCCCCTAAAGGTAATCTTAAAACTAAATTTTCAAATGAAGAAGAAGGTGAATTACCACTGTACATGTAAGGTTCAAGGGCGTGTTTTTTAAGAGTAGCATCTGAAATTAATTCTCCAAAGAAAATATTAATGCCTTGTAAAGAACCTGAGTACCTTAAAGGTTCTCCTGGATGGATAGCATTATCATTTGTTGGGATTCCTCCAAAAAAGGCATATTTTGCTCCTCTTTTTTCTGATCCCCAAGCAAATTTATAAAAACTAGTATGTGAAGAAGTTATATAAGAAGATACATTTTTATTAAAATTAGATTGTAAAGCACCAAAAGTTACTTGAGCATCATTAGAATCTGGATCTTTATTTGCCCTTAAGAAAACATTCCAAAAAGCATCGTTATAAACGGGAAAATTAGACGAAGAACATATGAAAGTAGGTCCTTGATATAAATGTAAGGCTCCATATTGTGTAGAATCTCCTGAAGAAGATATGTCTGATCCTGTATGAGGACATAATAATAAATGGTGATCTCTACCTGCTAAATTAATATTAGAAGCTCCTGTATTGTTAGATCCTGATAAACTAAATAAATGGTAATTTTCATTTGATCTTACAGGTTTTATTCTAAATTCAACTGATTTTTTTAATTGTTGAGCATTTGTAAAATGATCATCTGCTATAGAAGAAGACCAAGCTGTTCTTATAAAAAACCCATCTGTTGCCCCTTCTGTTCCTGAATCACCATGTAATGCTTGACCTGACTTTTCATAAGAAAAAGTTTTATAAAAATCAGCAAAATCTATGTCTTTTACTGGTCCACTAAAAGTAGTACTACCACCATATTCTTTTATATTTAATAATGTTGAAGGTAAACCATAACAACTCATTAAAGCTTTAATTCCTCTTTCTGTTCCTTTTGTCTGTAGGAGATAAGGAGCATTATGGTATAAACGTTTCCAAATTTCTCTAGTTATTTCTCCTTTAGGGATTGAACCATTATCAATAGGACTTCCATTGTAAGATGCTGTTACTAATGTTTGATGATCTCCTACATTATACCATTCTCTACCTAATCCCCCTACTATATAATCTCCTATTACTAAATTTCCTACTACATGATCTTGGGTTCCTTCTCCTAAAATATATTCTATTAAATTAGCATTTTCAAATTGATCAAAAGTATCTATCCCTAGGGCTTTTAACTGAAAATAAACTAAATCTTGTGAAATACCTCTTTTACTGTGATGGTTATTTATTTCTGTTATGTCTTTTATATGGGTCCACATGTAATCAAAATGTTGACCTACCATGTTAACAAAACCTATATATAAACTATTATTAGTATTATTTCGTATATGTTCAGGTATAAGTTTATTTAGATTGTAAGAATTACTTCTATCATATAAAGAAGCAGATAATAATTGACCTGATGCGTTAGAGCTTGCAAAATTAGAACCTAACCATGTTATAGCTTCACTAGAAGAAATAGAATGTATATCTCCATGAGAATTTATTTTAGGCCACGTATACACATTTGACCCCGTTGTATTGTATAAAAATTGTTCATACCCATCAAATCCTTTTATTAAAGTTTCTATTCTATCTGTTATATTTTCTTTTGCATTTAGTATAAATCTAGAGGAAGATGTTGGACCTACTACAGTTGATATTTCAGCTGATTGAGAATGATATAGTTCTATTAATTCTAATTTATATTTAAAATTATTTAAACGTTCTTCTGCACTACTAAAATGAACAAAATTTTCAAAATGATAAGGAATGTCTGTATCTTCTAAACTTGAAGATACTTTTCTTATATAATCATATTGTATATTAGGGACTTCTTTATTTTCTAATTTATTTATAAGTCTATGATAAGATGAAGATACATTATAATTTAATAAATCATTATATGTTTTATAAGCAGAAGGTATAGAATTATTTTGTCTAGTACCTATATTAAAATTAGGACCCATTAATTCTATAGAATCTTCTTCTATCTCTGGTTGTAATAAACTTACTTTAGTAAAAAACGAATCTATAATTTCTTCAACTACTTTAAATTCTGTAGTTTTTTTAATGTCTGTAGGAAGAGGATCTAGTGTTTTTATTAATAACTCGTGTGTTTGAGTGTCTTTATTTAAAAGAATATTAATTGAAGGAATAATAATATCATTTCCAAAATTTAAAGCAAATTCTTTAAAATACACAGAACTACCTAATTCAGAAATAAAATTATTTACAGCTGTATCAAATAAATTATTATCTACTTTTTTAGATATAGCTCTTAATTCTGTTCGTGTTGAAGATATATCTTTAAGGTAAAAAGGAAATTCTAATCCTTCTGTGTTAAATATTTTATTTCTATGAATATTAAATTTTAAATTAAAATCTCCAGATGTATAACCTCTTTGTAATAAAACATTTTCAAAGTCTATTATAATTTCTGAAGCTGATTCTGTTTCGCTGCCCCCCGGAAGAGTATAATCTTTAAAATCATATTCAGAGTAAAGTAATTTATTAGCTAAATTATATATGTGTAATTCTATTACATCTTCAGGTCTACCAAAAGTTTTTGATATAGTTGTCTCTCCTAAATCTAAATCAACAATATCTCTTGTTTTATCTATAAGAACTTCTTGTAAATTAGGAAAAGATATCTCTTCTAATACATCTTTTACATTAGGTATTTTGTCTCTTTTAAAAGAAGGAGAATCAGACTTAGAGGATCTATTAATATTTTTTTTATATCTAGCCATATGTTATGAGTTCGGTTTATACATATTAACTTCATAAGATGATATAAATAAATCTTGTATTTTATTAACAGGGGGACCATCTGCTATTGCGTCTAAACCTCCTGGCCATAAAAAAACAATAACTTCTGAATCTTTTAAATCTTTCATTCCTAATCTGTTTTTTATTTTAGAATAAAGAGTATATTCA
>Ga0181394_1001161_pt1 | contig 11579 bp, 6 predicted proteins | sample 17SPOviralmetaG_FD_130123 | JGI IMG/M metagenome (GOLD analysis project Ga0181394, IMG submission 130123) | Marine viral communities from the oligotrophic San Pedro Time Series (SPOT) site, San Pedro Channel, CA, USA - 17 SPOT_SRF_2010-11-23 | ecosystem: Environmental > Aquatic > Marine > Strait...
GATAGTGAGAACTTACAATCCCTATTTATGTTGTTTACATATCTTAAAACTCAGTTTGATTTCGTTATGATTATTTCACACATCGATTCAATGAGAGATGTTGTAGATGGTCTTATTGAGATAAAGAAAGAAAAAGGATTCTCCCAAGTTAAATTTTAACTCTTAATACATTACTTGGTTTACCTTTTTCAGATATACCCAATTTTCTTTTTATCAATATTTCAACCAAACCGCTTTTAGAATAACCATTCTCACAGCAGTAATTGTGTAATTCTTTATATAATTCTCTTTTTACTTGTATTGTAGTATAATTTCCCATTTTCTATTGATTTCTATATAATATATATTAACAAAAAATAATTCGATATATTTATATAAGTAAATTGGAAAACATCGTATGGCTATAATTAAAAAATTCTCACCATTCACAAATCTTTCAAACTTTCAAGTATTCCTAACTGATTCAGGACAAAATTCTGATTATTTTAGAGTTACTGAATTTGAAAATACACTTACTGGAGGTAAGAATGGATTTCTTATTGAGGGTTCTGAATTCTTAAAAGAATCTACTGAAGTAAAAATAGAACTTCTTGATGTAGAGGGAAATCCTATATATTTTGAACCAGGAGATGGAACACCTGAATATTATGAAGGTACTTCTAAATTAATATCAGTTCATGTATATGATGATACTCCAATTGGCCAAGGTAAAATAACAATACTTGGTGAATTAAAAAATTACATAGATGACGTAGGAGCAACAGTACCAATACCAGATGAGTGGAAAGGTATTTATAATGTTAAGTGGGAAAGAACATTTCAAGTAAATAAAAATTTAAATAATGAAACGATAGTTAGGTTTTACAAAAGACCAGTTGTTTCCATAACAGAGTTAGTAAAACCGATATTTACAAAATCAATTCCATCAGTAACAGATACAGGAACAGTTCATGGTATTTCTGAAGTTCCAATAGATGGTACTGATATTAGAGATTGGAGAGCGGGTACATTATATAAACTATTAAAAAATAGTGGAAGTTGGGATAGAGATGTAGATGAAAATATTATTACAATTACAAATCCCTCACATGAGGCTAGAATAATTGAAGTACTAAACGATACAGAGGTAATTGTAGATGTACCCTATACATCAAATAATGTAGTTTCAAATTTTACTTCAGGTTCTTATTCGGTAAGTTATTCTGATTTTCAAAATGAAATTATCGGAGAATCAACACTTACTGGTTCATTTGCAAAAATAGATATATCACAACTAAAAACATTTGTTGGTGATGTTGCAAGAGTAAAGGTATTTAGAAAATCAAGAAATGCAGTTGGTGATTTCCAATTTGTACAAGAATCAAAATTAGAATCAACTGAGTTACTTAGAGATATAACCACACCATCTAATACAGAAATACCTTATGGTAGATTCGATGAATCTAATTTAGAAACATATTGGGTAACTTCCTCAGAGGACCATCCAATTAGTATAGATTCTTCTAAGTTATCTCAGGCTGTTAAGTTTGATTATAATGTTTCTGCTGGTGGTACTCAAAGATTAATAACATCACAATCACTATCAATATCTAAAGATGTTGAATATACTCTTAACTTTAAAACTCTTTTAAGTGGTTCACTTAGTGATAGTGAAAAGAGTATAAAGGCATTTTTTAGCTCATCAAACTTTACACAAGATTTCTTAACAGTTAGTGGTTCAGCTATTTACAGAACAAGACAAAACTTATCACAAAATATAATATCAGAAAACTCTGGAAGTGCTAAATTAGTATTCGAAGTAACAGGAGATGATTGGTATATTTCAAATGTATCACTAAAAAATGCACAAGATACTTCGTTTTCACCAGATGAGTTTGTATTGATACAAGATATTCCGAGAAAATTGGCAAGTGAAACTTTTGATTTTAGATTTGAGTTTTATGATATCAACAACAACTATATACCAGTTGATGTTTCTGCAGTTGGAGTATTTGATGGAGGTAACGATTTCCCAACAAGTGGAAAATTACTTACATTTGAATCCGATAGAAATGCATTTAGGTTTTCAAGTGGTTCACTTGCAAATCCACCATTTCAACAATTACAATTTAAATTAACACAAAATAATTTAACAGGTTCACCAACATTTGCATCAGCTGCATTTGATGTTGATGGTAATTATATTGAACCATCTTCTTATGGTGGTGATTATCCTGGTTTACTAACAAATGTTACACCGGCTGGTGCAATATTAACAGTTGCAAACTTTAGTGGTAGTGTAGAAACTACTACTGTTGGTTCTATTGTTTATACTGCATCTTTAGAAGATTTAGAAGAATTTGAAACTGTATATAGATTAGAAGATGGAGATAATGCTCCAACTTTATTGGTAACATCAACCGCAAATCAGTTTATATATGAACCAACATCACTTACACCAAAACCAGAAGGTCAAAGTATTACAATACGAGCTCAGAGAAAAAACTTAGCATCTTTAGTTACTCCTATAACTGTAAATAGTGGTAGTAATAGACCACCTTTAACATTTGTAGATACAGCAGGAGGAATTGATACATATACTATTTCAGCAACAGCATTTTCCGAATCATTTTCAGCTAATTCATTTGATGAAGTAACTTATGAATTTACAGGTTCGGATGTTTTTGGAGTAGAACAATATGATGCGATAACATTATCTAAGGTTGTTAATTTTGATGCAGTATCTCTCGTACTTTCAAATGAATCAACAACTTTTCCAGCTAAATCAACAGGAGAAGTAATTCAAGGATTTGGTTCATCCTTTGGAACAGTTCAGATGTTTATTGGAGGTAGTCAAATTTCTCATGATGATGCGGGTGGGGGTAGAATAAAAAATACATTTGATATAACCTCTGTAACTGGAACTAATGTAACTCCTCTTAGTACATCCCCAACTACAAACGAATATGGTATTTCTCAATTTCCAGATGCAAAAGATAGTGGTTCATTAGTATTGGATATTGAATATTTAGCTGGTGATAGTGAAACATCACAATCATTTCAAAAGGTTGTAGCATATACAAAATCAAAGGCAGCACAACCAACAGTTAGTTTACAATCAACTCCTGTGGCTCAAACAGTTGATGCTAATTCAGCTGGAACATTAACAGGTCTAATACAAGATGTAACAATTAATGCTTTTGAAGGTGGTGTTTTAATGAATTATAATCAAAACGCAACTTTAGCTAATGGTGATTATAAAATAACATCTGTTACTCATAACCAAGGAATTTCGGATGTAACTATTAGTTCAACAACACCAACTACTAATGTCATTGATGTTACTTCAGTAGCATCTACTGTAACAAATGCATTATTTACCGCCAATATATCATATAGAGATTCTGAAGGTACATTAGGAACTCAAAGTGTACAATTTAGTATAGCTAAACTATCAGATGCTACTGCGGGAATTATTATAGATGCAGACCCACAATCTCAAACTGTAAATTCAAATGCAGATTTTTCAACAATTGGAACTCCAAATCCAGTTTTAATTAAGGTTTATGAAGATGGTACTTTACTACCATATGATAGTATAAGTACATATACACATGGTAGTTTTAGAATATCTAATACATCAGGAGGAACTTTAACAGATACAGAAGGAGCTACTTCTGCATCAATACAACCAGACACCCCAACTGATGATAGTGGTCAACAATGTTTTGTTGATGTAACTGTTACTGATAGTGCAGGAACTGAAACAACAAGAAGAAAATCATTTGATGTTGGTGTATCTGTAACTGGTGATACTGGAGTTGATGGTGTATCTGTAACTCCAAGTATATCAAATCAAAATGTAGTTAGAACAAATACAGGTACATTTGGAACTCCTCTTCCTATTTTCGTAACAGTTGCACAAGCAGGTACTGTTTTTCAATATGATGATACGAGTCCTTATGGTAATTCTACATTTAGAATTGAAAATATTACTGGAGGTACTGATGGTAGTACTAATGCAACCGCGAGTGGTTCGGTAGTTCCAACTACACCAACAACTGTAAGTGGTATAACAACTACATATGATGTTATTTATAAAGATGGTAATGGTACTGAATCATCTAACTTGTCATTCACACACAAAACAACAGTAACATTAGATGGAAATACTGGACCAGGTATTGTTCATACTGGTGAGTGGGCAGCTTCAAGAGCTTATCAATTTTCAAATGGAAATAGTGGAAATCCTGGAACTGCTAGGAGAGATAGTGTTTTATATAATGGAACATATTATGCCGCAACTGCACAACATACATCAACTGCAAGTGGAACAACTGGCCCACCAGGAGTTGGTTCAAATTGGGAATCACTTGGAACTCAAGATTTATTTGTTGCAGCTAAAATAGCAATATTCGAAGAATCATTTGTACAAAATACTTTAAATATTGGTACTAATAACAATGGTGGTGTAGATACTGCAAATATAACTTTACATGGAGGTAGTGCTGACCCTTACTTTTCATTAGGACAAGCTACTCAAGGTGTATATGGTGATGAAGGAATTTTTATTGGTAAAAATACAATAGCAAGTACTGATTATTATAGAATGTCTTTACACAATGGTGGTAGTGGTGCTAGTGAAAAATATTTAAAATGGACAGGTTCTGATTTACAAATAAAAGGAAGTATTACGGCAGATACAGGTACATTTAGTGGAACTGTAAACGCAAGTGGAGGAACATTTACTAACAACATTACTACAAGTGGAACATTTACATCAGGTACTTCTAAATTTGGTACAGGTGTTGCAACTGGTAAAAATGGTATAGTTATTGATTCCGATAACTATTGGTATTACGCAACTTCAGGTGGAGCCGTAGATTTCAAAGTTGGAGATAGTACAGATAATATAACATGGAATGGTACTACATTATCTGTAACTGGTGATTTGGATGCAGCGAATGGTACTATATCAGGTGCAGCTATTGTTGGGGGTTCAATCGCAGTACCCTCCACATCTTCTCCAACATTCCAAGTAACTTCAGGTGGTGTGATGTCAGCAACTGGTGCTTCAATTACTGGTGCCATAACCGCTACATCTGGTGTTATTGGAGGATGGACAGTTGGTAATAATCAACTATACTCTCCAGCAAGTACAACAACTAACAGAATGACATTAACTGCTGGTGGTAGTCCTGAAATTACAATATACAATAGTAGTGGACAAGTTGCAACTCAGATTAATTCTCAACAAAGTTTATCAAGTGGTATTGGAAGTTCACCAAGTATTAGTGCAACGAGTATTTCACAACCATCTGGAACGACCAGTGGTTATACTCAAGTAAATTTTGGGGTAACCCAATACTCAGTTCAGATGTTTGGAGGAAATAGTGCATATGGTACTCCTACTTCTGCAATTCATTGGGATTCAAGTAAATATTCAAGTATAAGTAATTTAGCAAATGGTACGGCTACTATTGAGGCTACTCAACTTCCGACAGCTGTAACTAATTACATTTTTAGAATCAGTCAAGGAGGTTATGGTAATTTTCAGCATGCAAGTGGTATAGTAAAGATGGGATTCTTAGTCCAAACAGGTAGTCCAACTGGAATATCAGGAGTAATCGGATATCATGAATATACTTTTTTAGATTATCAACAAAATTCACCAAAGTTTACTATACCATCGTATAGTGTAGGTTCTAACACAGGTACGATTTCATTTACCGCATCCGCAGGTACAACATATTACTTAATACCATATCTAAGAGGTGTATCGATTAATGTTTATAGAGGTAATAATTCGCAAACTTTATATTACACAACAACACATAGAATACCACCAACAACTAATATTTCAGCAAGTCAACCAGTTAGTAGAACTGAAATTTGTGCGGGTGGATTACAAGTAATAAGTTCATCAGCTAATAAAGTAGTGATGGAACGAAATACTTCGGCAACTGGAGCGGGTTCGGTAATGTTAGAAGTTGCTGGTTCAATAGAGGCTAGTGGTAATATTACTGCAAATACATCTGATAAAAGATTAAAAGATATTTTAGGTAAAATTGATTCTCCTATAAATAAACTTAAAAAGTTAAATGGTATCATATACAAAAATAATGAATTATCTAAAAAGTTTAATGTATATGAAGATAGAACACAAGTTGGATTATTGGCTCAAGAAGTACAGGAAGTTTTACCAGAAGCTGTAACAAGAGCACCATTTGATACTGAAAAAGATAAAGAAGGTAAACCTTACAAATCAAAAACAGGTGATGATTATTTAACTATTTGGTATGAAAGAGTTGTTCCTTTATTAGTTGAAGGTATAAAAGAATTAAGTGAAAGATTAGAATTAGTAGAAGAAGAAAATCAAAAGTTGAAAAAAGATGGCAATAACAGGAAGTAATTCAGGACCACTTAGTATGGATAATGTTCTTACTGGTATCGGTGATGATGCCGGAGAGCAAATCGATTTTGTTGGATTTGGATATTTAATTGGTGCAACAGCAAACACTACTGTTGGTTCTGGTGATTCAGTTATTCTTCCTAATGACTTTTGGGGACAGGATGTTAACAAAACAGCTACTTCAATTTCAGTATCACCATCATCATTATCAAGAAATAATCAAAGTCATAATGTTTCTTTAACTATTACAGCAAATGGTATTGGAAAGGTATCTAATCTTCCTGACTGGGTTGATATTTCATCAACATATTTTACAGGAAATACAACTTTAACTCTTATAATAGATAGTAATGAAGCATTAGGAAGTAATAACAGAAGTGAAACACTCGATTTTATAGGTTCAAATGATGTTGTAAAAGATACTCTTCCAATTGACCAAGTTGGAAATCCAGCAAGTGTTACATTTAATGTTACTAACATTTCACCAGGTCACCATATATTTTCTCCTCAACAATTTGATGTTACTCTAAGTAATAATCTTAATTTTGATTCTGTTACAGTTGGGGAATCTGACCTAAGAGTTGTTTTTGTTAGTGATGTAGGAACTAAAACAAAACGATATGAATTAGATTGGACTACCTCTGGACCTACCTACCAAACAACAACTTTAAGTAGTACTATAACTGTTGTTGCATCATCAACAGCAAATAATGGTCAAACAATGAGTCAAAACTTAGCGGTTACTATTCCTGCATATAGTGCACCAAATTATGGTGGTGGTCAAGACCCAAGACAATTTGATGCTGATGGACAAACTAATGTTTTTAGTATGCAGGGTACAAATGGAGCTACCTTTTCAATTACAGGTCACAATGGTTTAACTGGATTCACAATAAGTCCAACTACTGGTAATGTTGGTGATGTAGTAACAATGGAATATATTAATAATGATACAGGAACTACACGAGGAGGAACTCTAACTATTACAGATACGACTAGTGGTGCAGGAGGAAGTACTGATACTTTTGCTGTAACACAACCACCTCAAGAATTAGATACTTTTACTGTAACACCAACAAGTTTAACTTGGCCAGATAGTGATACTACTTCAAAATATGCATCAATAACAATTATAGCAAATGCAGGATTTTCTAATCAAGTTAAAATAGCAAGGTACTATTCAGGTCTAAATCATTTTGAACACCAACTTGTATCTGGAACTGGAGCTGCTTCATCAACAGGATGGTCAGCTGATAATACAAATTTAGGTCCAATATCACCAGATAGTAATGGTGCAGCGAGATACTATGTAAGACCAGGTTCAACTAATACATCAATTACTTCTGATATAGTAACTTTACCAAAAGTTCAATCTGTTGCAAATAGTATTGATTATCAACAAAGTGTGACTTGTACACATACAAGAGATGCACCTGAATTTGCATGGTGGTATGAAGAAGCTAATTCAAGTTCAGGTAGGAGATATACTGGTTCCAGCTGGGGTTATCAATATCCTGGAACAACCTATAACACCCCATTTGGGTATGCTGATTTACTATTAGTAAGTACAAGTAATAGTAACCTTATTGATTTTAGAGTTAGAGCTAATCCACTAAATTTAGTATTTGCATTTGGTAGTTCTCCAACAAATCCAATGCCTCCAAACCAAGGTGGCCAAGCACAATATATAAATTTAGGTAATATGTGGCAAGGACCAAATTCAAATGGATATTACTATGTGAGATTTTATGCACAACCAGCTAACGCTAATGTACAAGGTATCTATAATGCTTATATAACTCCTTATGTAAGAATAAATCAAGGTAGTCCCATAATGCCAAAACCACATGGTACTGATGTTTCATCAATTAGTTGGGGCCCAATTTCACAACCAACTGCGTTATATGCAAGAGGATAAAAAATTATGATAGAAAAAGTAAACTTAAAACATATAGATAAAAAATGTGATTTCATCGCAGATGTAGTGCATGATTTTTATTTTAACAAAGATATAAATGTATTTTGTTCAATCGATGTATTATATAACTCTGGTAGTTATAATATAGTAGGACAACTACATACAGAATCAAGTTCTTCTTTAGACGAATTAAAACATAATATATGTATGCATGCTGGTACTCTTAATGGGACAAGTAGTTTATCACCGAGTAATATTGATATAAGTTTTTCTTCATTTTCATCTCAGAGTTTATATTATTTAGAAAATAATATGGCATCCGATTCTTGTGTATCTGTTGGATATGCATGTAGTGGTAGTAGTCATCAAGGATTACCAATGGATGTTATAATGGGAAACATTATAAATAATTACTTACAACAAGAAGATGGTCCAACAAAATTATATGCTGATTATACCAACAATGTTTTAAATATAGATGTTATTTCTCCATCATCCCATTCATTTGATGATTGTTTACAAACAATACAAAATTTCTCAAGTGTTGGATTTGAAACAGGTAGTATTAATTTTAATTTAGAAGATTTTTCAGATGAAGAAGAAGAACATAGTAATGGAATGAGTGGTATGAAACTTCAAGGAGATTTATATGGAAGTTATTGTTCAACTTCATCAGGACCTTTATCTGGTAGAGATATAATGCAAATAGATAGATTAACTACTTTGGCTTCAAGAAAACTAGCAAAAGAAATATGGGAAAAAAATGGTAAGGTTAATGAAGTAAGGGTAGAGATGTGTTATAAAAAAGGAGAATCACAACCACTATATGTAAAAAATATTATTGATGGAGATTCAAGCTATATTACAGGAGAAAACTTTTCTCCAAATAATTTGTTAGAATATATTGGAGGAAAAACTGAATTGTCTATATATTCAAACACATCTCATATTATGTAAAATTATAAAAAATGATAATAAAAGGAAAAAATAAAGATAAGTTATTTAATACCATAAAAAGTTACTTCAATGAAGAATTTATAGATTCCAATAAACTTGCAAAATTGTGTAACGAATTTATAAAAGGAGGAGATAAATTATATCCTTTAAATGTTGTAAAAAAAACAGAGTATAAAGTTTTATTAGCAACTGGTGCTGGAAATACAATAGAAGGAGGAGCTGATATTTGGGTAAATCATTTTCTTAATTTAGTTTGGCCTACTTTACCAATCAAAAAAGAATATAGATTATTAATTGATTCTAAAAAACCAAAAAACTTTGACCCAAGGTCATTACCAAAAGGGTTAAGATATCATTTTCATTTTGATGACCCATCAGTAACAGATGAGTGGTTAAGTGAATGTTCTCAAATTCATTCTTTACATTCTCACTATCACAAGAGAGACCACATATGGCATTGGGAAGATAAATTTAAAACAATATTTGTTCATGCATATGCTCCTGAAATGGTAGAGGTTGTTGATAAAATACCAGAATTAAAAAGATTACAAGTAAATACAAAAGTAGATGAAAAATTTTCTAAAGATTATGCACAAACTTTTAAAAAAAGAATTTGGATTGGAAACAACCCATCTAAACTAAACGAAGATTTACCTAACCTTACTTTTAATATTCCAAATTTTTATGAATTTAAACATAATTTACCAATAACTTCACATAGAAAAAATGGAAAGGTTGGATTTGCTTCAAGAATCGAATCAAGAAAATGTGTTCATTGGATGAATGAGTTAGAAGGATACTTGTTAACTTCTCAAATGGATTTACAAAACTTGAGAGATACAACTACATATACATTACCTAATGTAGATTTGTATCAATGGAAACCGAATATACATCATAATTTTATGTTAAAAAATTTTGGGATATTTCATGGAGCATATTTTAAAGAACCATTTGGATACTCAATATTTCAAGCAATAGATTATGGAAAAGTACCAATTATAAACAAAGATTGGGCCATAGAAGTTGATTATGATTATAGAGTATCTACAATGAACGAATTTAAAAAAATGGTTAAAACTATACAATATGATAGTGAAGAAAACATTCAAAAAAATTTCTATAAATTAAAAGAGTATATGAAACAGTTTGATAATAAGTTAGAATGGGCCGATAAAGTAAGAACGGCTATCTTAACTTAAATATTCTTTTCTCAAAAAGAATATATTTATATACATATATACAAAACAATGGGTAGTATTGTAAATTATAATCTTATTAAAAAATATCTTACCAACAACTTTCAAATAAAAAAAGATGTTAATGGGAATGAATATGAAGAACTAACACCTGTACAATATAGGTGGACTCATGGTGCAACTGATAAACACTTGGGTGATGGTATGTTGGTGTATTCTGTAATTCAGTATATGAGAGCCAAAACTTGTGTGTGTTTGGGAAGTGGTGGTGGATTCATTCCAAGAATTATGTCTCAATCAAGAATGGATTTACATGACCAAGAAATATTTGAAGGTTCACATCAAATGGAATGGGGAGATATTGGAACTACAATTCTTGTAGATGCTAATAATGGAGTTGGGGGATTTACTGATTGGACTGATACAGAATCTTTTCAAAGAAAACACTTTCCATGTAGAATTATTTTAGATACTACTAAAAATGCTTATTACAATTATTTTGTAAAAGAAGATATTAGGATTGATTATCTTCACATAGATGCAGGACATTCTTATGAAGATGTAAAACAAGATTTTGAATTATATTCAAAACAATTATCAGAACATGGAATTATATCCATACACGATACTGATACGAGTTACGAAAAAGAACATATTATAACTAATGATGTTTCAGAACAAAATCATCATGATGAATATGTAAACGGACCATCTAAATTAATAGAAGAATTAAAAGAAAACAATGATTGGGAAATTTTTAACTTTTTTAATAATGGTATATTTAAGAGTAGACCATCTTCTACCGGTCTAACATTTGTTCAAAGATGCAAAAAATAAATTTGGTTACAGTTGTTGGACACAACACTACAATTCTTCCATATATGATTAAACACTACGAAAATATCGTTGATGATATTTATGTTGTTGTGTACAGACAAAATTCATTAGATGGTATTTTGGAAGAAGTACTTAATTTAGGTATTAAACCTTATAAAGTAGTAACCGAAGAAAAATTTAATTGGGAAATGGTAACTCAATTATATAACGAAGTTAAACAAACCAAACCAAATGAATGGTGGGTGGTTTCGGATGATGATGAACTTCATGTTTACCC
>Ga0181394_1001165_pt1 | contig 11536 bp, 16 predicted proteins | sample 17SPOviralmetaG_FD_130123 | JGI IMG/M metagenome (GOLD analysis project Ga0181394, IMG submission 130123) | Marine viral communities from the oligotrophic San Pedro Time Series (SPOT) site, San Pedro Channel, CA, USA - 17 SPOT_SRF_2010-11-23 | ecosystem: Environmental > Aquatic > Marine > Strait...
ATAATTTTTTATAATCCACATCATCATCGTCTTTTTTTTCTATTAATTGTTGTATATTCTCATCTGCATCCTCCTCTGTTTCGATGAATGTACATATTTTTTTGTGCTTGGTTAGAGACGGAGCATGTTTATATTCTTTTCCACATGAACAGATAAATGCTTTGGGGTTTTTTGGCGAGTTTTTGTTAGTATCTGTTAGTCTCTGATGTTTTGCAGTCAATAAATGTTTATCAAAATCACTTTTTTTAATACATTTATAATCACATGTTTCACAATAATATTCTTTTTTCTTTTTTTTGGCGACTTTTTGCGACTTTTTAGTTAGCATTTGTTAGTCTAAATCTATATTTTAGACTAACAAAAAAATCGCCTAAATTGAACGAATGAGCAAAAATCAAAAAAAATTATCGTAACAAAAAAATTACAAAAAAATGAAAATTAAAGCATTATGCTGTAAAATGAAAAAATGAGAAATCTTCAAAAAAAATTTTATCTGTAATATATAAAAATGGACATTTTAAAAATGTCCAATTTCAAAAACTAGAAATGAATTTTATTTTTGTATAGAATATAATAAATTATTTTTAATATAAAGAATCAATATTTTGGGTATTTAAAGAGTAAATAATAATTTTATTATTTGTATATAATATATGAATAATACTTTTATTATACCAACATTTGATACTGATAAAATAAATGAAATAATGGAATTTTATAATTTAAATAATAATAATAATGAAATTACAAACGCACTATCTTATAATTACGGTTATATGGATGGACGCAATGATTGTAATGATGATTCAGATAATTCATTTAGCAGTAGTAGTGATTATTCAAGCTTAGGATTAGGTTCAAATAGTGCGAATAGTAGTTTTAATAGTAATGTAAGTTCACTTACTGATTTAGATACTACAGATTATCCAGATGATTTATCTTTAATTGATGGAGGAAAAAAAAGAAAAAGAAAGAGAAAAAACAAAAGAAAAAGTAAAAAACACAAAAAAAAGCAAAGAAGGAGAACGAAAAAAGGTGGTATGGATTTTTTAACATTAGACATTGAAGATATAAATAAAGAGAATATAACCTATAGTAAAGAAATGCCAACATGGTTAGATAAAGAAAATTTGCCAGATGAAGTACGTATTTTAAAGGGACCAGAAAAAAGAAAAGTACTTGAAGAATCAAAAGCAATAAGTATTTTAATGAATGGTGTATATTTCAAAATTTATAAAGATTTATTAGATAGTCGTGAAAAATTAAACGAGTTTATTGAAAATATGTTTATAGTTATAGAAACAAAGTATTCTAAAGAATATATAAAACAATTATTATATAATGCAAATAAAAGTAATGATGTTATTAAAGGAGATCCAGTATTTTATAAAGTATATACAAGAGAAGAACCAACAGGTAATTTTGGTATTGAAGACTCTGGAATTGTAATAGAGAGAGATGATATAGCGGAATTAAAACTAGAAGGAAATCCATTTCGATCAAGAAAAAACCTAACATTCAAAACAAGAAAGAGACCACTACCACATGATATAACTATTTCATCAAATAAAGGAAAAAAGGCACCAGATAGATTAAGTTATAATTATAAATCAATTACACCACAAAGTATAACTGATATACCAACACTGGGAGGAAAACGAAAAAGAAAGAGAATCACAAGAAAACGAAAGAGGTAAATGTTCATAAAATTGAATTAAATATTATGAACAAATTGAAAAGAAAAAATGAGCGAGAGTGAGAATTTCGGTATTTATTCAGAAACACAGCAAAATAGAGGTGAAGCAGAAATATATTGGGAAGATATGAGCGGCAATATAGTAAAAGTGACAGAAGTAAAATCCCAAAAAAATGAAAAATCAATGTTCAGTGATGCAGTATACTTAGGTAAATTAAAAAAATATCATTCAAGAAATAATATGAAAAATATAATTTAAATATCATGATCTTCATACAAACAACCATTAGGAGGATTCATATGAGCAAGTTGATTAGGTTGAAAATAAGGATAACAACCAGTACATATTTTATTATTTTTTTTATTTTTTTCATCTTTTTTATTTTTTTTAAATTTTGAATAAGAGGTAGAATTATTTGGATGATGGATTTGAATGATTTGAGTAAAATCATCATTAATAATAATTTGAGCAGAATCAATAATAATACGATTGCGAGTATGAAAAGGTTGGTTTAATTTAGATCTAGTAAGAGAATGCCACATAGGTGCAAAACATTTTTTATCTTTGTTTAAAAGCAAATTGAAAGACTTATCAATACGATTAAATAATTTTTTATTTTCTTTTTTGGATATAAATTTTAAAAATAAATCATATATAAGTTGATATTTATCATTGGGAACATGTTGAACAGGTTTATAGGTGTCAGATAATTTATCAAAATATAATAATCCAGAGCTATGATTATCCAGAGTAAAATTGTATACATTTTTTAAATAAGAGATGTCCATGGATCATAAATAATATACATAATATCAATAAAAATAAAAAGTATCAATTTTATGGATTTATTGAGAAAAATATTTATAATTTTTTATATTTGCCATATTTAATGGCATTTAAAAGTCTAATTTGTTTTAAAGCTTTTTTTTTTGTAGTACATTTAGATAGTACCTTTCTAGATTTCCTATTATTGTATTTTTTTTTTGTTTTGTATTTACTAACAACTCTATAACAATTTTTATTAGGAACTTTTCTTAAAGTGTATGCCATTATAATATAATAAAATATATTTTTGAAATAATAAATTAACTTCTTTGTTTTCTCCTTAATCTTTTAAGTCTACGAACACGTTTTTTTTTCCACTTTTTTCTCATTATAAATAATAAATATATATAATATAAAATTGAATAATTTATAATAAGGTTATAATTTATAAAAAAAAATGAAAATAGATAAATTTAATGAGATAGAAATAATAATAGGGAAAAATTCTCAAGAAAATTGGGATTTAATAGATAAAATGTCAGAATCGATATGGTTACATTTAAAGTCGTTTCCAAGTTGTCATGTATTTATAAATAAATCGGACCCAGATATGGATACAATAGAATATGCAGCAAAATTATGTAAAGAAAATACAAAATATAAGAATTTGTCAAATTTAAAAGTAAATTATACACCAGTAAAGAATGTAATAAAGGCAGAAAAAGTAGGGAGTGTATATTTTAAAAGTAATAGAAAAGTAAAATCAATAACAATATAAATAAAAAAAATATTTTTTATTTATATAAATGTATAAATTTCCATTAGAAGTAGTAGATTTAATATATGAGTATGATGGTAGATATAAAAATAAATTCAAAGATGTATTAGAACAGATAAAAACAATAAATGAATGGTATAAATTCACACAAACAACTTTAATATGTTCAATACCAAATCATTATTATACAATAATGGAGTTTCCAACAGAGGAAGCAGAATATTACAGAGAAATAATAAAACAAGAGTTTTCACATTATTATTTTAGAAAACATAATGAGTCATTTTTAAAAAACTTAAAAGGGGAATAGTAGCAAACAAGTTAACAATCAATTAATAATTTCTTAATATAGATTATTATGGAAGAGAAAGGAATAATAAAGGAAGTATTAAATGAAATCGTAGAAAAAGTGGTAAGAAGTAATAGTAATAAGTTGGCATTAAAATCACAAGAACGTGTAATAGAAGTACCATTTAGAGGTATTCGTCGTGGAATTCCACCTCGTCGACACCCAAAAAAATATGTATATATGGATAGTGAATTATATTTAAATGAAAAAGACGGTATAATACAAGATCAAGATGAGATAATAATAAATGTTCCTGATAAATATAAAAATTATAAAATAACTAGATTAGGAGATGCGATGTTGATGCGGTTTTTATCTAATATACATAAAATAAGAGAAGAGAAATTATCATTAAGAGGGATAACATTAAGTCGTATTCCAGTATTACAAATATGTGATCCTAATACAGAACATTCAATACTACCTGAACATGTGATGCGACTTCCAAAGGTCCTACGACCGAGACAAACAAAAGAGAGATATAGTGTGATTTATACTTTTTATTTAAATCTAGGATTGAACCCATATATATATTTTAATGATTATTATATAGATAATATTAATAGTATAGATGTAAAAAATCCTATAATAGTATTAAAAAGATATTTAAAATATAATCCGAATATACGAGATAATTTAATAACAATAAATTATCCCACAACTCTGTCATTGAAGGTTGGGAATTTTACACGTAAAGGGAGGGAAGTACTAAAAAAAACATTTTATATAGGATATACAGATAATTGGGGAGATTATGACGAAGCAGTACCTATTTTAGCAAAGGGTAAAATGGGGGGTTACCTACATGGCTTTATGTTAGAAGAATTAAAAGATGATGATTTGAAGTTTATGTTTGATTATTATATATATAATGATGATATTAAATTAAGTAATGAATTTGAAGTAAGTAGTGATACGGAGCATGAAGATGATGACAATTTAACAATATGGAAATATGGTAGAGAAATATTAAAAAAAGAAATATATATGCAGGGTCTGGGTTCGTCTGTGGTTGCGGGGAATAAGTTTGAATGGTTAAAAAAAAAGAGAATACGAGAATATGATCTAGTTAAAAATTATGAAAAGATAACAGACTTTGAAAAAATAATGGTAGAACTTAAGGATAACAAAGATGAGAATGAATATTACAAAATCTTTGAAAATATAGGATATTATGATATAAAAAATAAATTATTAGATAAAATGAAGATGTTAGCAGGGACATCAATATGTAATGAAAATGATTATATAGATGAAGGAATTATATCAAAATTAGATGGAAATAATAAAAATAAATTAATAAGAAAAAATAAATCAAGATTAACAGAAATATTATTAAATTATATTGCAGACGTTCAGGAATATATATTTGAAGGAGATGATAAAAAAATAAGAATGTATATAAAAAAAGAAGATTTGTTTGATACAATATACGATAATGAAAAGATATATGAGGAATTATTAAATGAAAAAATATTTAAAATATTGGAGAAAGGATTAGAAAAATATGAAGAAGAAATAATAAATAATGAACAATTTGAATTACAAACACCAGATATTTATATATTATTAGGATTTCATGAATTTCCAAGTAAATTTAGTAGAGAATTTTGGGATGTTTGTGAATTTTCAAAGACATATAAGTGGATGTGGATAATAAAATCGCAATCATTTTTGGAATCCACAGGTTGGTATTATATGTATGGTTTATGTTGTTTTTTTGCCCAGTTAATAGGTCCATCATATTATCTATATAATTATTATTTAATAGATAAAAATGAATATTGTCCAAATAATTCACTTACATTAAATAAATTTTTTGCAGTTGCATATTATTTAGTTTTATATGCGAGGATGAATTCATTTTGGAATTCATTGACAACAACAGCATGGCAATATGGAAATACAACATTAATAAAAAATGATAATTATTTAAGAATGACATTAATAATAAATTCAATATGTTTATGTATAATTCCATTATTTACTTATACATTATTTATAGAAATGAGTAGTATAACAGATTTGATTCTTAATTGTTTAACAGGAGAATTTTTAATAAATATAGATAATTTAATAGTAGAATTCATAGGAGAAGAAAATTATATAAAATCAATAACAAAAGATTTATTAATATTATCATTTATAGAGAAAGGGTTTCCAAAAAAAAATATAATGGAAGGGGATACAATAGAATTATGGATAATGTCAGCATTACAAATATTACAAATGTTTGGTACATTATTAATAACAGTGTTTGTATATAGGTGTATTTAATGGTAAATTATTAAGATTCAATCGAGAAAGAAGTACCACAACCACATTTCATGGCAGCATTAGGGTTATTAAATTTGAAAGATTCACCCATAATATCTTGATTCCAATCAATTTCAGTACCAATTAAATGCATAATGCTATTATTACAAACAATAAGATCAATACCTTGACAATTAATAATTTCATCTAATTTATGAGGTTTATCGTAAAAAGGTTCTAATTTATAATTAAAACCACTGCATCCACCACCTTTAACAAAAAAAAGAATTTGATTAGTATTATGTTGAAAAGCAATTTGTTTTAATTTAAAAGAGGCTTTCTGAGTAATTTTAATAATATTATTCATTTATATAGTAGTATATAAATATTTAAATAAAAAATATATATATAATATATAATAAATGAAAAACACTTTTTTAAAAGAATTAGTAAAAAATACAAGACAAAGATGGATTGGTGGATTAACAAATTCATCAAAAGATCTAATAAGATATGATAGGAATAATTCAATAATAAAATATGATGAAAAAAAGAATGTTTACGTACCTCATAAAAGATACGAAAATCCTTATATAATAAAAAGTAGCAAACCATATAAACGTTATGAAGATCGTAAAAATTGAAAAATTACAAAAATATAAAAAATTGATAAAAATGAATATATTTATTAAAGTAATAAGAAATATATTAAGAGTAGAATGAATATGAATGTATTGAACACATTGCCAATAATGAATATAATGGTGAATGATTTTAATTTGCCATTAGAAATAGCAAATGAAATAATAGATTTTAATAATTATGAAAAGTATTACAAACCAGAGCATAATAAAAATTATACAAATGTAATGGGTGATATAATAGATATAGGGAATATAATAGCAGTACCAATGCCATCAATAGCAATGGCATGTTGGGGTATGGATATAAAGAATGTATTGCAAAATAATGAAGAAGATTATGAGTATGAGGAAGAACCTGAATGGTATGATTATGAGTTCGATTCAGAAGAAGAATATAATTTCAGTGAGATGGAGCTTTAAAAGTAATATAATTGTAGAATTTTAATAATTTAAATAAATAATATAGAAAGTTTTTTATTGTATAATATAAAATGTATTCAACAGCAGAATCAATGACAATATCATATTTAAATGCTTTAAATAAATTAAAAGAATTAGACATGGATGAAAATGAAAGTGTAATAATATACAAAATAAGGAATTTAGTAAGAGAATCAATAAATGAAATAGAAAAAATAGGAGGAAAAGTAAGATTAACAGAAGGTAAATTATTAACTTTGGTAGAATTAAATGAATATAGACGGGTATCAAGGCTATAAAAATATAATATATAGTTATTTTATATATTATAAGATGAGAAGAACGTTAAAAAAAATACAGCAAGATATAGACGATGTGAAAAGTGCAATAGAACCACAATTTAAAGTGATAGAGGCAGTAAATCGTATAAAAAAAGCAAGAATAAAAAACGAAGATGGTAGTAAAAATCCTGATTACAAACAAAGTGATTTAAAATATGTGGATTTAATAGAAAAAGATTTAAAAATAGATCCAGTATTAGAAATACGATTAATAAGTTTAATGAAAGAGAAGCAAGAAATGGTAGATAAAATGGTAGATAAAGGATTAGGAGGTAAGAAACATATAAAAAAGAAGAGAAAATCCAAGAGAAGAAAATCAATAAAGAAGAAACAAAGAAAAACTAGGAGAAAAAGTCGTAAATAAATTATTAATCAATGCGTTTACTTATAAATAATATTATTTAAATGGTTAAACATAACAATATAATAAGTATATTGTAATGAAAAGTATATTTCCAATAGAGATAGAAACAAAAATAATGGAATTATATTGGATGGATATATTCAAAAATAATATAATAGTATTTTTAGAAAAGATAAGTAGTAAGATAGAAACAATAATAGATTTTTGTGATTTGTACTTTTTACCATCGCGAGAAGAATATGAAAGATATGATCATATTTTTATAGATTTTTTAGTAGCATCGAATGAAATATTACGTAATATAAATACAAATAATGGTTTGAAAAAATATTTTAAGAACAGATATAAAGAATATAAATTTATATTAATCGAAGAACCTTATTTAAGTAATGATACAAAGATATTAAAAAAATTACATTACATATCATTATTTATAATAAGTAGGTCAGGACAAATGAGATATTATACATATGAGAGATTTGCAAAATTATCAAATACATTTAAAAATATAGAAATATAGTGAAAACAAAAAGGAGGTGCATGAGAATCAAAATATGTTTATGTAATTGGTATAAAGATATATTATATACATTATTATAATGTACAGTGTAAGTTTATTATTGACTTTACTATGGGTTTGTTATAGTAAGGAATATAAGGCAGTTGATGAATTAAATTTGGATCAATATGTAGGAAAATGGTATCAAGTATATGAAGATAAATTTAATAAGTTGTTTCAGGGAAATGGTAGATGTGCAACTGCTGAATATGCGATAGTAGGTACAAATGATGTATCTGTTTTCAATGAACAGATTAATAACAAAAATGAATACGATAGTATAGCAGGGAGCGCCTTTTATAAGGATGGTGATTGTTGTGGTTATTTGACTGTAATATTAGAAGGAGCCCCACAGGCTCCTTATTGGGTTTTGGAATTGGGACCTATTGTAGATAATTTATACGATTATGCTATTGTATCCGACGATAAAGCGTTATCATTATTTGTATTAACGAGAGATGTTGAGCGTTTTTATAAATTATATGATAAGCAAGTGTTAGTATCATTAAATGAATTTGGATTTACAAAAACTATAAATTCACCAATGACAATGAATCAAACCGATTGTAATATTATAAAAACATATTAAAAGAGATAGATGTTTTTTTCTCAAAGTATTGAAGAAAATATTTAAAAAATAAATAAAGTTATAATATATGTTTATTTTAATATATATTATATTATTTTTAAGAGGTAGTTGCTTATGTTTTTTAACAAATAATCAATTAAATTTAATAAACCAAGGATTATTTAGTGAATACGAAGAACAATGTCGTGAAATATTATTTTTACACTCTCAACCATTTGCTCGTTCTATGCATTACAAATTTTGTAAGAAAAGTAAGTATGTAGAAAGAATGACATATAAAGAGAAGGAGGATTTGTTGTATTATGGTTATGGTGGTCTTTGGAAAGCTACTATAAATTATAACGGGAGAAATAATTTTTTTAAATATGCTTCATATTATATAGATGGAGAGATAAAATGTGGAGTAAGTGATAATCTTTCACGTTGTTTATTACCACATCGATATAGAGTTAATAAAAAATATATGGAGAAGAATGATATGTCGAAACATTTTGTGACATATTTTTCACAAATAGGATATGATTATGGTAACAATTTAAGTAACGAATTAAATGATAGTTATTTATTTAATAATATTAATTTTATTTATGATATTGTGGATAGTTTATCGAATAAGGAGAGACTTTATTTCACTCTTCGTTATGATATTTCAAGTTGTAAAGTAGAGAGAAGTTATAAAGATGTTTCTGAACTAATGTGTGTAAGTGAGGAGACGGCTCGTAAAGAAATTAGGAGAATAACACAGATAGTTATTAGTGAGATGGAGAGTTTTTCATGAAAAAAATGAGTAAAAGATAAAAATAAAAATTTATCTTTTATTATATTTTATGGTATAACGTTTTTAAAAAATGTTCGGTATGGTTGGAATTTTTAGTATATATTTTCTCAAAAAAAGTAAAAAAATGATAAAAATATTTATTTTTGAATAGTATAAAAATAAATATGAATTCTCCAGTAGTTATATTAAGACAACATTTACCAGAATAAATAATAAATAAAATACAAAGTTTTATTCCTCCGAATAGTATTGTATATAGAGCAATAAAAAGACATATAGGTAATGTGCGTAAAAGATTCGAATTATATGATAAATTTGTAAATTATGAAAATATAAAAAGATAGATAGTTCAGGACGTAAGTATTGGCCAAGTAATTTTATAGAAAAATTTTATGAAAACCCACAATATTCAGATATAATATTTTATGATACTCCAATAAAGCGTTTAACAACATATATGGTATCTCAAATAAGCCCTCGTATTATAAAAATGAAAAAGGCAGATCGGATAACTTAATGTGCGAGGGCCGAAGGCCCTAATATAGATGTTTTTTCTCAAAGTATTGAAAAAAAATAATAAAAAATAATGAATTGAAAATAGTATGATTATAGTATATAAATATGAATAATGACTATTTTAGAACTTTTTTAAATACCGATGTGAAAGGAATGATAAATAAATTCAAAAATGATGCACGTGCAGAACTCTTCGGTGGTGGTGGAGAAGGATTAATATATTTTACTATTGTAAATAATATCGAAGAGGTAAAAAAACATATAAATGAATATGGAATTAATATAAATTTCGTGGTGTATGAAATAGATAATCTTCATAAAGAAATGGTATTTGGCGATAAAAAACAATATGTGTCTATTCAAGGAGCTATAAATGCTTTAAATATGGCATTATTTTTTGGATATGATGAAATAGCAAGATTTTTATTGGAAAACGGAGCGGATCCAAATAAGGAATTAGAATGTGATTATACTGTTTATAGTAGAAAACATGATATAAATTGGTGGGCGGGTGATAATCAGGGAACATCATCATTACACTTCGCTTTCCAAAATGACAATCTCGACATACTAAAGCTAATTTTAGAAAAAGGAGCGAATGTAAAAAATTTTTTAAACGATATTATATATGAAAATGAAGTTATTTTTAAACAACCAGAATATGAAATTACAGGTTATTATCCAGAAGAAGATGAATATCCATATTTAATAAATAATAAAAAATTATATTTTTTGTTAAATAATATAAGAAAAGATGATGTAGACGGTTTAAAATTAAAAGAAACATTATTAAAACAAATAAATTATCATAAAAATTTTGGTTTTAACAATTTATTGTCTTTATTAAAACTTAGATCAGATACTAATAAAGAAGATAAAACCAGGATTGCTGCTCTTACTATAATGAATGAAAAAATGAGAGCGAAACAAGCGGAAGGAAGAGTTACAGATTTTGGTGGAAAAAAGAAGAGAAAATCTCTCAAAAATAAGAGAAAAAGTAAGAGAAGAAAATCATTGAAGAAAAAACAGAGAAAAACTCACAAGTAAATTGGTGTGCGGGGGCCGAAGGCCCCCGTAGAGTTGTTTTTTCTCAAATTATTGAAAAAAAAATTAGTAAAAGATATTTTATTCAACTATCTTTTACCAGATATGCTACGACATTTGAATATAATAAATATTGGGACGCCGTAAACGGCGCAACGTAGTTGCTGTCCCAATATTTATTTTACTCTTAGAAATTATTTTTTCCTATTACCATATATCATAACATTTTTTATAATTTTAAATTAATATTAATTTTCAGTAACAATTATTACAATTATGCAGCCATATCTTATTATAAAATAATAGAATTGACTGCATATATGGTAACAAAATTCAATAGAAAATATACAAAAATTTACTGCATAAAAATAGAGAAAATATAAGAATTTTAGGAAAAAATAATTTCTAAGAGTAAAATAAATATTGGGACAGCAAC
>Ga0181394_1001166_pt1 | contig 11535 bp, 6 predicted proteins | sample 17SPOviralmetaG_FD_130123 | JGI IMG/M metagenome (GOLD analysis project Ga0181394, IMG submission 130123) | Marine viral communities from the oligotrophic San Pedro Time Series (SPOT) site, San Pedro Channel, CA, USA - 17 SPOT_SRF_2010-11-23 | ecosystem: Environmental > Aquatic > Marine > Strait...
GAAACAGATGTTATAGCTTTTGCGGATGATGCTAAAGTTTATAATAAGTGTGATTATAATGTTACATTAATAGAATTTGCATCTGATCCAACAGATATTAAAATAACATTAAAAGCGTCTAATGGTACTACTATTCATACCGCAGATTCAGTATATATTGCAGACAGTATAGATATTTCTCCTAAAAACTTTATTGTAACAAGTGCAAAAGAAGAAAACTCTGAGAAAACAACAACTAATATTATTTTTTATGACCAAGATGATGTAAACGAAAGATACGAACTGAAAGTATTAGATAACTTTTATTCGGAAAATGGTGGGAATCGATTATTAATCTCTAATGAAAACGAGGGAGATTGGTCTGTTGGTGAGGCACTTCCTAAAGTATCATTAACATCTGGTCCTAATTCAGTATATATCGGAACAGGAAATCAATCCTATAGCGATTCTAAATGGTTTGGTAAAATAAATCATAAACAGTTTGGTAACTCTTTTGAAGGATATTTTTTAGAAGAAGCCAGACTTCAGGCAATAGATGAAAACCAAACTATATTTAATGTAGATACAATGCTACACCCGAATTATGCGGCAACTTCAAATACACCTGTGGTAGATAAAATGACAACAGGAATTATAGGTGCATCTTCTGGTAACAGAAAACTATTTGATATAAAGAATTGGTCTGCAACAGGAACTAATGCGACAGCGAATAAAGCCTTATTAGGTAAACAAACCGCATCTAATGATCTAGGGTATATACCAGGAGCAATATGTAGTAGTGAAAAAATAACTGCTATAATGTCTAATAGCACAGTTGGCGCATCTTATACGCCGTATTATGCTTCCTCATGGACACATGATGATTGGGGTAATAGTGAAGAGATAACAGGGCACTTACACAACGAAACGTTTGCAGACGATTCAAATGATTATGTAAAAATGTCTTACTGCTTTATATCAAGCAAAACTTCATTTGATTCAATTGATGTTTGGGCTACAAGGTATAGAGAAGACAGAAATGTTACGCAAGAAATGAAAGCGTTGCCGCTTGGAAACTTTAAATTACGATTTCAATTAACTACTACAGCAGAAATGAATACTAATCTAGGGGTAGGCAAGGTTATTACCAGAAAACCTCCTACTGGAGCCTTTATTAGTGATATGTACGAAAAAAACAATACTCTATATGTACTTTACTATAGGGTTAATGGCTTTACTCACAATGAAGAATGGTTATACTCTATCGATCTAAGTCAATTAGATAGTTTAGGGGACTTAACTGGACAAAGCATAAATGCAAAGCCAATTACACCTAGTTTTCCATCATTAAAAAACTATGGTAAAGATTATGAAAATCATGGTAAAGAGTGGTGGTTACCTTCTGACGTTTGGGATGGCAGCAGTATTCCTAGTAGACAAAAAGTAGGTAAAGACGGTTTATATAGTGTTTATTCTAATAAATATAAATGGCGTAACACAGACATGCTAGGTTTCTTAGATAATGGTAAGCATTGTAAAGTTCAAACTGTAGTCGATGGTATTACAAAGACGCCTGATACAGATAGTAATTGGCATAAAAATTACGCTGAAGATGATGGTGACCATACTAGTAGAATTATGGGTTGGGTCTCTACTTCTGGAAGTTTAAACTATGATGACAATTCTTATTTAGGAAGTAGATACGATAGGCAAGAATTAAATCACGGCTATAGCTTTGGATTTAAAGAGGATACTTATAGAGTATATCCAGTTAAAAAAGGTTTAACTGATTATAGAGATAGTACTGATGATATTGGTGTAGTTGCTTTCTTAGAGGGTAGCCAGTTAACATCTAATATAAATCAAAAACACAGAATGAGAAGGCTTACTCAGGGTGTTAGAAAATGGCACAAATACAATATTGTATATAACAACGTTACACCTACTTTCAAAACATGGAATGATTATGTACTTATCAGTGCTAATCCACTTAACCATGGAGCGCTACAAAGAACAGCAGCAAAAGATGGTGAACTTAAAAGACAGCATAGTACAACAACTACTGATACTGAAGGTAACCAATGGGTAGTTTCACAAACAGTTAAAATAGGTAACGAAACTATAGATGGAACATTTAGTAACTCTTGGAACTCTTTAGGGTTAACAAATTTAAATGCAAATGAATCTAATGCTTCAATTAGTGGTAGAATTTTAAGAAAAAAGAATGCCTTTAGGATTGGAGCAATATACAACCACAATGTTCAGGCAAACAGTGGTACAGACTCCGAACCTTCAAATACTTATGAACAGGCAGCTAATAGAACAATAACAACTCTTCCTCCAACTTCAACTTCTCAAACTGGTCAATCAGATAATGATTTAACGACTGGAAACCCATCTTTAAAACACAGTGTTATAAGTGTTAGTAAGGGAGAAAAGTTTAGTCCTTCTACGGGTTCAGGAAGAACACTAAAAACTAACGATAAATTATATATTACAAATATTAGAAGCGAAGAAAGTCAAAATAATACTTTAATTAATCAATGGACTAAAAGTACAGATTTAGATACATATACAAAAATTGAGGCCAAACCTTTTTCACCAGTGACCAGTTATAGTCCATTAAGGGTTACAAATATTGGTAACTCTGCTTTTGTATTAGCTAAAGAAGGTTCAAATGCAAGTTCGGATACTATTGCATCATTATATCCTACAACTGGAGATATAGTAAATGGATTTGTAAAATATAACAATAGTGGAGTGGCGCAAACATCAACTAATAATAATACGTTTGGCAACACTAATAGTGAATTTTTATATCAAAACCCTGGTTCACAATTAAATGTTGGTATGGATGTTTCATTTCAAGATGCTGTAACAACAGGAACAGACACGACTGTTCCCGCTGATAATGTTATAGACGAATATGATCCAGGCAACTTTATGACTGGAACTACAGTATATTATAAAATATCTTTAGTATATGATGGTTATCAAGAAGGTCCAATACAGAACGCTGATAAAGCGGTACCCGTAACAGGACAATACAATTTTCAAACAGCCTCTTTAACATTAAGGCTTTCTTCTCCTCCAAGAAGAGTATCACATGTTGTTATATACAGAAGAAACAGTATAGAAGAATTTTATAGAATGGTTACTGAAGTTTCACTAGAAGATGGATGGACTTACAATTCTCTTGATGATGAATATAGTATAATAGTAACTGACTCTGGAACATTAGGTGCGACCTATGAAGCGGTTACAGGTATGCCTGAATCATTACAGCATACAAATATTAATTACAAAATAAGTACTACAGCGTTGGGACATTTAGTTGTAGGAGATTGTTGGCACCCAGAGATCAAGCAAGGTCAAAACTTTATTTTTAAATCGCAACCACAAGCTTATTCTAATTTTAATTGGTCTAAAGATTATTGTGTTTTACCAAATAAACCTACAGCAATAGCTTGGTTTGCTGGTAAACTATTTGCTTTTGACTTACATAACATGTGGCGCATAAACCTTGATAATTTGGTCATAGAAGACAGTTATGAGGGAATTGGCTGTATAGGTCCAGAATCTATATTAGTTACCGATATAGGCATGTTTTTCTGCGATTATCAGGGTATGTACTGGCATAACGGGCAAAGAGCAGAGAATATATCAAGAGATATACTTCAAAATTCAGCATCAGATGATTTAAAGGGAGACACATTAGAAACTGATTATCCTTTTAAGTGGGCTCCATGGCAAAGGATTGACCATCAAATAAATCCGCATATATTATATGATGCTAAAGAACAGAGTGTATTGTTTTGCTTTAAAAACTTAAGAAAAGACGATGGTGAAACTACTGCTTATGGTGCATGGAAATTTAGTATTACACGTAAAAGATGGGACTTCCTAGAACTTGAAAACTTTAAAAGTGTGTTAACGGGTAATAAAAATGATATATATACAGGTGCTCAAGATAAACTCTTAAATCTTGGAGCAAATGAATTGTCTAGAAAACCTTTTAAATGGGTAAGTAAAAATTTAAATATGGGTTCTGCAACAGAGGAAAAAGTACTTACTTCTATAAAATTAGTACTTAATAATGATGCTCAAGCAACCAACTATTTAACTACTTATAAAAATAACCTTAGTATATCATTAGATAATGGTTCCCTTCATAATGTTAATAACGATGGATTAACAATTACTAGAAAAGGCGCTATAATTATCTACAAACCTACTGGTGGTAAAAAGTTCAAGAAACTTAGATTTGAAATCGAAGGGCAAACATTAGAGATAGATGCTATTTCAATAATATATAGAAATAAAAGTATTAAATAATGCCAAGAGACGTTACAAGATCCAGGTCACAATTAGGTGGAGGTGGTAAAACTGCTCCCAAAGTTAAAGATACTGATGTACAAAGGGCTTTATCCGAAGTCTATAAAGAATTAAATGTCTTAACAAAATCAGTTAGTTCTGTAGCTAATTTAAGTCAATCAACTCCAGCAGAAGGAAAAGATGGAGATATTAGGTTATATGTAGATTATGCTGCAGACGGAACTAAAGGTTATTTTGTTCAAGGTAAATTTGGCGACTCATGGGCATCTGGAAGATTATCTTTTGACAGTATAGACCCAAAGCAACAAAAATCAGTTGTCAATAGAGCAGGATCATATGACGCAGATGGTGGTGGTTATATTACAACAGAGGGTGTAACATACGAAAACTTAGATAATAACAGCGATGTAGGTCCTTTAGGGGGTCAGGTTGCGAAAGGTAATCACAATCATGAACATCAATCGTTAAATGGAGCAGGAACAAATGACCATAACACAATCGACTCTCACCTTAGCAACCTAACAAAACACAGGTTAGCAAGTGACGATAATAGCAAATATATTAATACAGTTTCGTCAACATCAAATGATTCAGGAGATGACGATACGTGGGCTAGGTCAGACCACTCACATACGTTAAATCAAGGCGAAACATATACCTTTACCGCTAAACAAAACATAGACCGAGGAAATGCAACCTACGATGCTTTATATGTTAGAGGCACGTCAGATTTTGTTGGAGATGTTTCAATCGATGGTAACCTAACTGTTGATTTTGCAGAGAACGCTGGTGGTAATACTACTATAGACCAAAATTTAGATGTAGCTGGTAATGTTACTGCAGGTCAAAATGTAGCATTAAATGATAAATCAAGCGAATTAAGCAATAATGTTAACGATACTAGTACAACTACCATTCATGGTAAAAGCTTCCTTAAAAACAGCTTAGAAGTCCTTAAAGCATTAGGAACTGGTGAAAAGCACCTTACTCTTGCTAGTGATAGTAGTAACAAACTAGATATATCCGTTACTGGAACAGGAGTAGTAAACTTTTCAGGAAACAATGCGTTTAGGTTTGATCAGTCGCTAGAACCTGAAGTTACTATGACAAAGAATTTAGGTAGTCAAAGTAAAAAATGGTTATCTATACATGCTGGAGAGTTAATAGTAGAAAACCTTGTGGCTCAAGATGTTATGGCTACTATAGGCGGTAGAATTATAGTTGCTCCAACTACAAAATTAATGTTAGCTATAACTTCAGGCGAATCATTTATAACTACTGAACACGATATATTTGAAATAAACGATATAGCATATTTACAATCTGCTCCATCAGGAGTTGCTCAAGTTGAAGCAATGAGAATAATTAGTACATCTGGTGGTAGTGGTCCTTATGCATATGGAGTAACTAGAAATGTTGATACTAGTGGTGCTAATGCATGGGAAAAAGATGATGCTATAGTAAACCTAGGACATGAGCAAGGTGATGGCTTTATTGATTTAACAGCAACTCAAAGTGTTTACAGTAATGAAGGTCCTATGATAGGACTATTTGCAAGACCTTCTGAGACTAATGGTGTATTATCAGATTGGAATGTTCCAGAAATAGCAAGACTTGGTAACCTAAGTGGAACAGGATATACAGGTAATGATGACTTTGGAATTATGATTGGTGAAAATTTAGGGTATTCTCATATACACGGAACGTACCCTTTTAGAGGATTAATTGGAAACAGAGAAGGTGTAAAACTATATAATTCTGATATATCTTTATATGACGGTGATGACTTAACTGCTTTTATAGGTAAAGATACCAACAATAGACCAGTATTTGCATTGGGTAATGATATGGGTTCTGATTTTAGCGATTCATCATTACTTTATAAATGGGACCAAACTCTAAATGGAGGTAACGGCAAATATAAATTAACACTATCTAACACTGATGTTGATTTAGGGGTGGATATAGCCCTTTCAGAAAATAGTATTATAGATGCTATGCCTTGGTTTACAGCAGATCCTGGGGGATTAGGAGATGATACAGAAGGATTATATCTATCAAATAAATGGTTAGGCTTTTATGAAAACCCAGCGGGTAACGGTGGTAACGATACTTATTGGCCTATTATAATTGGTTCAACAGGTACAGGTGCTAACTTAGAACCATTTTTTGAGATTAAAAACGCTGCAACTTATCCAACTGAATACATTAGATATACCGTTGCTAATGGATTAGAAATAGCTGGTAAAGTAAATATATTAGGACAACAACCTTCTCAAGTATTAAAAGTAAACCCTGATATTCAATTTAATGTAAGCAATAATGGTGCTGGTTTCACTGAAACGTTTACATTAACAGTAACTGGAAAAGTTTTTGCACATTTTAGAGTAAAAGATGCGAGTAATGGTAAAATACAATTTACAAACTCTGCTAATGCAGATGTCGTTACATATACTGATATTTTAACAAATTTATCAGGAGTGGGGTCAATTTGGTATACAGCTGAACTTGAATTAACTGGTTCAAATGGTATCCGTGGTTTTAGGTGGAGAAATGTTGGAACTGACAATACTCCTCATATAGTAGAAGATATAGTAATAACTAGGGATACACCTGGTGACCCTCATGCTATATTATATTCTAGTAATGCTATACCTGGAAATACAGATTATACTTTATCTAACGACATAACGTTAGGAAACGGATCAATAGAAGTAGGTAACGCAGCAATAAATACAGGAATATATAGTACAGGTAAAAATGGCTTTACAAGTACTACTCCTGGATTTTATTTAGGAACTCATAATTCAGATTTGACAAAATTTGCACTAAACATTGGAGATAGTAACACTTTTTTAAAGTATAACAATTTTAGCAATGAACTTGATATAAATGGAGCGAATATACTTATTTCAAATGCTTCTGGAGTTGTTAATATAGGAGAAGATTTAGCAGACGCTGGTCCTGTTAATTCTGTCTTAGTTGGAAAATGGGGTACTCAAACAATAGACACTTTACAACCAGCGACAACAGTTGCAGGTGGTCATGGTATATTAGTAAACCACGAAAATTCTAAAGATTACACAACGTTAAATGAAAACGGATTTGTAAGGAGAGGTTTTGATTATCCTATAATAATACATTCTGGATTTCATTGGGGAGGACCAGTAAATACAGGCGGATCTACAAGCGGTACAAATACTTTTAATAGCAGTTATTTTGATTATAATAATCATGGTCAATATGGAGGTGGCAACTCAGGTCTTGGGTTTGCAAGTCGTGAAAATAGAATATCTTACTTTTGGAATTATGATAATACGTACGTGCCAACAGGTAGACAGTTAATATGGACATTTACTCCAACAATTTCAAAAGGAGGTTCTGGAGCTGGTGAATCTATATCCGATAATGAAGTAAGGGCATATCGTTTTTGGGGAAGTGGTAACGATGCAGATTCCTATTGGGGAGGTGACGGAGGTGGTTCTGAATTTAGCTATAATTTTGCACTCATGCATTATGAAAGCTCAAATGATGCAGGTATGAACAGTCATTCATATACTCAAGGCAATATGGGAACTAGAGGTTGGGGAGTCGATGGAAGTGCTTATGCTTATAACGGTCAATTTATACCCTCATATCTTGCTGGTTCAAGCGGTAAGGCTGTTTCTTATGGTATAATACCTTCGGGAACAAATGTTACATATTTATATTTGATAGCTGGAGTATCTGGAACTCGTTCTGAATTAGGGCACGAATCTCATTGTCATGGAGGAATTTTAACTATATGGGAAACTGACGAATAATGAGTTTATCTTCTGATATATTAACTCAAATACAAGCAGTGGATAATAGTAGTAGTGCTAATATATCTAATATAACAGATGCTATTAAAAGTACGGCATGGGAAGCTGCATGTGTGGCATTACAGGGGGAAACAGCAGCTATAACTGATAAAACGTCTAACAGTATATGGACAACATCAGAAAAAGAATCTTATGGGATAAACCATTTTCCGACAAGTATTCAAACGCTTATTGTATCAGGGAAAGCAGTAATTCCTTACAAATGCACAGTAGCAGGAGAGACTAAACGTGTTGTGATAACAAGAAATAAGGTTTATAAATTCCCTACAAGTAATGTAAATTACTTTAACGCTGCAGTGGGTTCCGTAAAGTACTATGGCGCAGGGAGTTACTTTGATTCAGTTAATCAAAGTTCTAACATGACTGTAGCAAATAATACAGGGACAAATTATGTCCAAAATTATAATTATACACAATAAAGGAGAATAGATGTCATACGAGACAGATCTAGCTGGAATAAAGGAGCAACAAGAACAAGCAAAAGCATTATGGACTAAGTTACAAGGTATTGCAGAATATCTTGAAGGAAAGATACAACAAGAGGTTTCTGATAAAAAAGTTACCGAAGATAAGAAAAGAGTTGTAAAGAAGAAGTAATTGATATTATATTATAATGGCTCATTGTAGCTATTATTACATCATATGGGAGGTTATTCAATGGGAAATTGGTTTTCGGCACCAGAGAAAATAAGCCCAACTAAAGTTGGCGGATATTTTGATCAAGGCGGTCATGTCGCTAAAATGGGGACAATGGCTAATGATTTAATGGACACTAACTCAGAGTATAATGCTGGGGTACTTCAAAATCTTAGAGGTCAAGCAGAAGACTCAATGTTCAAGAAGGCATTAGTTAACAGACGACAACACGCTGCTATGGGTGGAGGCCAGTCTGGTATCATGACTCAATTACAACAACAAGATAATTCAAATACTATGCAAGGTATGATGGATTCATATCAAGGTGCTATGGGTAATAACCTACAAGCGGGTATGGGTATGTTAGGTCAAGCAGCACAATTTGATTTGGCTAAAGGGGAAGCAATGGCTTCTGCTTATGGTCAAAATATAACTAATAAAGCAAACTATAACTCTGCTATGGCAGGTAATGTTATGAGCGGTATAAGTGCCGCGGCTTCTGCAGCAATAATGTCTGACAAAAGAGTTAAGAAAAATCTTAAGAAAATAGGCACTATGAAAGCCAAAGATGGTGCAAAAGTTAATATGTATAGTTTTAAATATAAAGGTGACGACAAAAAAAGAGTTGGTGTAATAGCTCAAGAAATAGAAAAGTCTCACCCTGGCTTAGTATCAAAAGACTCTAAAGGTATTCGTAAAGTAAACTATAAAGGATTATTCGGTTAATGAGTAATTATATTACAAATACAACTAATCCAAATTTAAATCAATATGGTCAACCATTAGGTCCAAATGGAATTAATACTCAAGTTCCAGGAGGTTATGGAACAACGGCTAATCCTATAATAGCTCCGACAGTTCACGTAATGGCTAAAAGAACTGCAAAAGACAAATGGAAGAATGCTTTAAACAAAGGTAAAACAATGCTTAAAGATGCTTGGAAAAATATGAAAGAAAACCAAGTTATAAACCCAGAAGATAAAAGAACTACTGATTTAACTAATTTTAAAATGGGTATTGTAGGCAAAGCATTGGCTGGACCAGGAAACAAAGCAAATCAACAAAATTTTAGTATAAATAGAAGCACCTTAAACCCTAAAAATGGTTTATTAGGACAGGGCTATGGTGGTGCGGGGAGTTATAAAGTATAATGGCTGTTAATTTTGGATCATACTCAGGTTGGAAAGACTTAAGCGATAAAGGCGATAGAGCTGTAAATAGAATAGTTGATGCTTATGCAGGCAAAATCAAGCAAGATAGAGCCGATGAAATGCTTCAAAGGGAAGATGCTATACGAGAAGCAAAAACATTAAGTGATGAAACAGGCAAAGTTCATAAAATGGAAAAAACAGTAACGGACTTTAGTGATGATAATGTTGATATTACAAAACCTAAGCTAAAAGATATATATTCTAAGCCAACAAGTTTTCTTACTCAGTCTTGGGACGCTCTTAAAGGTACTGCTGGTAATATCGGTAGAAACATAAAAAGAGACGAGACTGAATATGGTGTTAAAGACACTGGTGATTATACTAATCGTTATAAAGAAAATATGGAGAGAAAAACTCAATATATTGATTCTAACAACGATGGCATATGGGGTAATGAAGGTGATGACAGAACTCAAATAGGTAAAGATGCTGACTATAATAAGAATGAAGATTATAAAAAGACGCAAGCCGAGGCATTTATTAGGGATGGTAAAAGTGGTATAGTTAGAAACAATGATGGCACGCCTGCAGATGATTATAATACTGGTAAAGACGGTATGTTTGATCCTTTAACGTCTCAACAAGCTCAATATACTAAACTTGTTGATAACGCTAATATAAAGTTAGAAGAAAAATTAGGTGATATGACTGTTGAGAAACTTTATGGACTATCTTTTGGTGATGGTGACGATTCTCTTAAAAAATGGTTAGATGATAATGACTTTAAAAATTTAAAACCTCAAGACATTCAAGATATTAAAAACAACTTAGTAGACCCTACGATTCAGAAAAAAATGAAACAAACTCAAGTTGAGATACAAGGTATGTCTCCATCAGAGTTAGAACTTTGGATTAAAAAAAATCCAGATAGATGGGAAGAATATAATAAGCTAAATAGAACTTTAGATCCATCCCAAACTGTTTCCAAAGAAGAAGTAAAGAAACAACTTACTACAAAAAGTATTTTTGAGTCTCAAGGTATAGACCAAACAGCTGGAGATAATGCGGTTGCTATGTTGGATTACGCTTATAAAACGGGTACAACAGACGATAAAAACTCTATAAATAAGACTGTTAAAGTAGGTAAAAAGAATTTCCTTGGACAAGCGGCTGATTTAAAGTTTACAACCAAGAGAACAGGTAACAAGCCTTCAGAGGAAACTAAACTGTTATTTGCTGCACTACCTAAAACTTTAAAAGAATTAGATGATACAAGTTTAGATAATATGGAGTTAAGGGAAGACAATGACGGCACAATGCGTTTAATTGAGACTGATTATTTTGGTAATGACGATGAAGTTGAAGTTAGATATAATAAGAAAACTCAAAGTATACAATGGAAAAATAGCGGTGCTTGGGAAGAAATAGAAGCAGATTTCACAGAAAATTTTTAAAGGATAAATTATGACACTCAATTTAATGACACATGGTAACAGACCTTCAGAGATAACTCCTGAAGAAAGACAACTTAAAAATGAGCGTACTCGTATTGAGAGTATGATTCGTAGTTA
>Ga0181394_1001173_pt1 | contig 11510 bp, 11 predicted proteins | sample 17SPOviralmetaG_FD_130123 | JGI IMG/M metagenome (GOLD analysis project Ga0181394, IMG submission 130123) | Marine viral communities from the oligotrophic San Pedro Time Series (SPOT) site, San Pedro Channel, CA, USA - 17 SPOT_SRF_2010-11-23 | ecosystem: Environmental > Aquatic > Marine > Strait...
AGAGAACCTGAAACAGTTGTTGACTACATCTTAAGCACCAGCACTCCTGGAAGTAAATTTAATTCTAAAATGTCTGATTTTGTAGAAGTAGTTGGAAAAGCTGGCGGCGATGAATTACTAGAGGTACGTAAAGCTCTTTCACAAAGAATTAGACAAGATATTTTAGATCAACCCGATAAAACTCCATTACAAATAGCTCGTCAATATAGAGAGTTTTTAGACAATCATAAAGGAACTTTAGAAACTGTATTTGGAGGTGACTTTAAATACTACGGCTCACCTAAAGCTTTTGAAAAAAATATTTTAAAACCATTACAAAAAGCAGAAGACGATATAAACGCACTTCAAGCTCGTTTCGGAGACATAGCGAACCCCGACCCAAGTGTAACAAACATAGTTACACGTCTTTTAAATGTGTCAGAAGATGCAAAAATGTCGGGACAAGTATTTGTAGATCAAGAATACATGCTTAATATAATAAACAGAAATCCAATATTGAAAAAACAAGTAGCGCAAACTACTAAAGCATGGATTAGTAATAAAATATTTAAACCATCACCCGTAGGTCAAGGAACTGTAATCGATGAAAGAGCTTTAAACAGATTAGTATATGGAGGTTTTGGACCTGAAGAAATTACAGGTTTAAGTTTTGATGATTTTGTTGCACCTTTATTAGGAGCAGAGGGTAAAAAATTTACTAAAAATTTAAAAATATTTAATAACTTAGTACAAAGAGAAAGAGGTTTATTAGGCAGAGACCCTGCGATTGAACGAGTTATAAAAGAAAGCGCAACACCGCAAACAGAATATTTACGTAGATTTTTAATACCTCCATTAACACAAACAGGAAGAAGGTTGACCGCCGCAGAAGTTTTATCAGGCGAAAAAAGTAGAGCCTTTATTGGACAAATGTTGTTAGATGATGAATTATTTAGACAAACAATGAAGGCGTATCAAGGACAAATAACTATGGATGCTTTTGGAAGATTTTTGACTTCTTACGGTATTGTAGAAGCTATCGATCTAGGAAACGAGTTACGATATTACGACACACAAGAAAAAAGACAGCCTAAGGGTAACTTAGGTGATACAATAATAGAAACTACAACAAGTGGGTTTGGAGGAGGATTTAACTAATGGGTCCAGGATTTGGCGGAATAAATATAGGTGGGTTTGCATTACCAAACCTTAACATGGAAGAAATCAATGCAGGGATAGCTTCACAACTTGGTCCAGAAATAGCAAAATTTCTTGCAGAACAAGAATTAGCAGGAGCTACTAACGAATACGAAAAAGATGCGGCTGAAACAAAAGTAGAACAAATTAAAGAATTCGAAGCGGGACTTGGTTCGTTGCCCCCTGTTGTTGAACAAGTAATGAAAGAAATACAATCAGGTCAGGGTGTGGCTTCAGGTTATGAAGGAGACGGATTTGAAAGTTCTATCGACGTTGCCCCTAGAGATCCGATCCAAGAAATAATAGAACAAATAATCGAAACATCACCTGAACCTAGTAGACCTGTTCCTGAAACTGTTATGGCAGAAGATGATACATATTATAATCCTAACTATATGGGATTCGAGGATGAAAGATTGATTGGAATAGAAAATGAAGCTCCATATGTTTCAAACGAGCCTTATACTCCTCCTGATCTGACCCCTCCAGATATAATAGACCCTATTATAGAAGACCCTATTATAGAAGAACCTATTGTTGTTCCTTCTCCTCCGCCACCGCCAGAAGATATAAGTGGTTATGATGATATTATTACACTGCCTCCCACACCTCCAGAAGAACCTGTTGTAGACCCAGAAAATCCATATAATAATCCGTATTATCCTTTTCCTTATGGCAATGTCTATGATCCAAGAGTGTATGGTCAAATGAATCCTTCACAAACTACAGGTAGTGAAGCAGTTTTTGATCCTGGATCATATACAGTAAACCCAGAAACAACTAATTTAATAAATTTACAAAGAGAACAATATAATCAAGCTTTACAAAAAGCAGCTTACCGAGCTCCCGATACAGTACAAGAGGATTATGTAAGACCTATGTCGGCAGCCGAGTTCGGCAGCGTTCCTGGAAGATATACACCACCCGAAGGTGCAAGACCGTATGTACATAATAGAGAGCAAAACGTAAATACTGATTTAGGTTTTATAGCGATGAATCGCGGTGGTACATTAAACAATAATATGGGGCTTGGTGGGTTGCCTCAAATGCAACAAAACGATAAACTAACACAACTATTCGCACAGTCGTTTAGACCAAGGAGATAAATATGGCGATGACACCGACAGAAGAAATAATGATGATGGGACAAAGAGCAGACGTACCTAGAGGTAATCCTAATGCACCTAGACCCCCTCAAGGAGCAGGAACACCCCCTCCTAGTGCACCTCCAGAAGCAGGCGCTATGGAAGCTATGGCAGCTCTTATGGGCAACGAAGCGAGTTTAGGTTCAGATATGGATAGACAGATGCCCGAGGATAGTGGTCAAATGATGGCAGAAGACGCAGGAGCTTTAGCAGAAGCCGTAGTTGGAAGAGCAGGCGGTGACGTAAGAGGCGCTATTGCATTATTAGATAACGCTAAAGCTATGTTAATGGCGAGCGCTGAACAACCACAAATGGCAGCTGAAGGCAAAGCATTAAAATCTATTCCTGAGGGTAATAAAGGATTAGGTAAGTTACCTCAAGATGTTAGAAATAAAATGGGCTATATGGCGGATGGCGGTGGTTTAATGCGTAGAGGCAATAAAAAATCTGTTGGTATGTATCAAGACGGTGGCGGCATTATGAGTGCTGAAGAAGCTATGAGACAACTAGAAGCGTACAGGTCTTAACCGATCCAATCTTTCCATTTATCATCACCTAGTACTTCCTGTGCTAGGTTGAGTTTGTTTCTCAAAGCTTTTACAATTTTTTCATCAACTGTATCTTTCGATATTAAATCAATATAAGTTACTTTATTAACTTGTCCTATACGGTGAGCCCTATCTTCAGATTGTAAACGTTTTTCTAAATCATAATTGTTACTATAATAAACAACATTACTTGCTTGATGTAACGTAATTCCGTAACCACCTGTTTGAGTATTACTGATTAAATATTGTAAGTTAGAGTCAGGATCTTGAAACCTATCAATAATACCTTGTCTTTCTTCTTCTGGTGTACCGCCGTAATATGTAGCAACAGCATCAACTCCTACAATATCATGTAATGTTCTTAAAATACGTTTTATATCGTATTGATAGTTCGCCCAGATAATTGTTTTACCTTGTATTTCTTCTAATACTTTTAATAATTCTTCGAGTCGATTGTTTTTAATTTCTATTTCTTCGCCTTCGTCGTGTTTTACAAATCCACACGTAACTTGATGTAGTCGTAATATTTGTGTAAGTACAGAACTAACGCTAACTATTTCATTTGATTCGAGTTCCGCTATCGCGTAATCTTTTATCTGTGTATAAATTTTCTTTTGTTCAGGAGTAAGTTCTACTTCTCTTTTTTGATAAACTTTATCAGGAAGATCTAAACAATCTTTTTTCAGAACTCTGTAAGAAAACTGATTTACTTTATCTGATAATTCTTCTAGGTTCTGATATCCAACTACTTGTCTAAAAGTTCGTTGCCCCATACTTCTATTAATAACTTTTGCGTAATGATTTTGAAAAGTATAAAAAGATGAATAACCAAGTAATTGAGAGCATAAGAACTCTGATTGACTAAAAAGGTCTAGTGGTGACTGAGTAACAGGAAAACCCGTTAATATGCGTCTGTATTTGCTTTGTAATGCCAACTTAACGAGGTTCTTTGTCCGTTGTGCTTTCGGGTTTTTAATCGTAGTTGATTCATCAACTGCCATCATAGCGTTATGGGTTAGTAAAAACTTTTCTACAAATGCTACACCTTTTTTAGTACTAAAGGCTTCTACATTAATAACTAATATCTTTAGGTCGTCGGTAACTTCAAATAAATTTGTAAGTTCTAATTTTTCTTTTTTAGTTGGTACAGGATTCCATACCCCTATACGCCTTACTATATGTTCGGGCATATGAGTTGGTATCTCACGTTCTGACCAGTTCTTATATACGCCTTTAGGAGCTACAATAACCGCCGCGTTGATCGCACCTCTGTCATATAATACAGCCATGTTATCAACAAGTACTTTTGATTTACCTGTTCCCATTTCCATAAAATAAGCAAACTCTGGCTTATCCCAGGATCGTTTCAACGCCTCAAGCTGATGCTCATACGGCTCTGTTTTAAACTTATATTTCATAAAACCTTTCTAATTTCTAATGTGATATAGTATATATAAATTAAATAAAATATAGTCCAAACAGAATAATTTCCTCATGCCCTCTCATATTTCTAATAGATTTACCTGTTTCTAATAGAATTCCATTGAAAACTAATAGACTGTACCCTTCTAGATTCCAACGTTTCTTTCAAAATCTATTAGATTATTAGTGATATTAGTAGTTTTCTTAATTTATTTTTAATAAAATTTTTATTTTTAAAAATACCTATAAGTAATATCCCTTTACTTTGCCGTTTTACAAGAGTATCTTTATTACTTAAGAAATTAGAAAGGAGAAAAATGACAGTATATGTTGTTCAAGAAGTAACTGGACGGAATATCGCCTCTGCTAGACAGTATGGTGATTTTGAAGTGTTGTTGCCTTCTAAAACCAATATTATGTTAAGTTCAGGTCCATCAGTTAGACGAATGAAAAGAATACTTCAAGACTTTAAAGATGAGGACTACTTATTATTAATTGGAGATCCTGCGGCTATTGGGGTTGCGTGCTCTATAGCTGCATTTTTTAATCGAGGTCGATATAGTATCCTTAAATGGGATAGACAGGAAGGGGTATACTACCCAGTCCATATCGATCTACATCAGAAAGGAGAATTATGAATATAGAAAACCCAACTTTCGAAGAACTCATTGGCGAAGAGAACGTAGAGTCGTTTAATGATATCAACGAAGGTGAACTTTCATTAGTTTCTGCTTTAGCTAATAAACAGGTTCAACTAGCTCAAGAACTAGCGAGTTTAGAAGAAGCTGTTAAGGCTAAAAAAGAAGAGTTTAGATTAACCTCGGAACAAGAGTTACCTGAAGCAATGCAGACTGCAGGGCTGACGGAAATAGTACTTAGTACAGGTGAGAAAATCACCGTTGCTGAGTTTTATAACGCTCATATATCTAAAGCTAATCAAGACACAGCGTACCTATGGCTAACCCAAAACGGACACGCGGGCTTAATTAAAAACGAAGTCTCGTTAAAGTTTGGTAGAGATGAAGATAGTATTGTTCAAGAAACGGTATTAGCTTTAAAATCTAGAGGGCTAGCGCCTGAAGTACGTCAGAGCGTTCATCCAAGTACGTTAAAAGCTTTTGTAAAAGAGCAATTAACATCTGGGAAGGACATACCAACAGAACCATTTGGAATCTATATAGGTTCCAAAGCAATTATTAAGAAGGATTAATATTATGGCAGAAGAAAAAACAAGCCTAGCTGAGGCGAAACAAACAGCAATCGCTACTTTTGACGATGATTTATTATCGGGTGGCACTGGACTAGAAGAAACTACAACTGAGGATTTTGCGATCCCTTTTATTAGGATTCTTCAACAGATGTCCCCACAACTTAATAAACAAGACGGACGTTACAATGTCGATGCACAAGCTGGGATGCTTGTCAACACAGTAACTAATGAAGTTTATGACGGCGAAAAAGGTATCACGGTTGTTCCGTGCGCCTACGTTAAAAAATATATTGAGTGGGTTCCACGTGAAAAGGGCGGCGGTTTAGTAAACACCGATCACGGTGCGGCTATCCTTAAGTCTTGTAAAAAAGACCCTGAATCACGTAGATTATTCCTCGATAACGGTAATGAGATTGTAGAAACAGCACAGTTTTTTGTGTTAGTTTTAGAGCCTCAACCACAACAAGCAGTTGTGGCATTTACCTCAACACAATTAGGCGCTTCTAGGAAGTGGCTAACTATGTTAAGAATGGCTAGAGTACAAACTAGCAAAGGTCAGTCAGTATCTGCTCCGATGTTCGCTTATCAATATAACTTGGGAACTTTATCTCAAACTAATGATAAGGGTTCGTGGAACGGTTTTACTGTAAATCAAGAGGGTCCAACCGACGTAGAAACAGCAAGACTCGCTAAAGAGTTCATGGATGCTGCGAGAGCGGGTGACGTAGAAGTAAAAGAAGAGCAGCAAAGAGACGGAGCTAGAGTAGAAGTACCTACTGACTCCGAGGAAAATGCTCCCTTCTAAAATAAAGGAGAGAACATATGTCGTTAGCAGAGGAATTTGCTACACGTTACGCTGGATTACGGCAAGCATATGGAACCTTTACCGCTACGAATGAATCACGGGAAGATGGGAAAGAAGGTGGTCGAAACGTTACTATATCAAAAGAGTTATCTGAAAAAGATATTCTCGAGTTATGGAAAAACCACTTATCAGGTGAACAAAGCATTGGGCTCGTCCCGATTGACGAGAACAATGCTTGTGTTTGGGGTGCGATTGATGTCGATGAATATCAGTTGGATCTCAAAGGGCTATCTAAAAAATTAGCCAAACATAACTTACCCTTAGTCCTATGTCGTAGTAAGAGTGGTGGAGCGCACATATACTTGTTTATAGAAGAACCAGTACCCGCGTCATTATTACAGAGGAAACTTAGGCAATTAGCCGCGTCCATCGGATATGGTCAGGCTGAGATATTTCCTAAACAAACACAGTTGTTATTAGACAGGGGAGACAGAGGTAGCACATTAAATATGCCCTATTTCGGGGGAGAAAACTCTACTCGATATGCGTATGGTAAAGAAGGTCAGGCATTAAGTCCTGAGGAATTTATAGAAAGAGTTAAGGAAATAACCTTAACGACAGATGAAATAGAAAAACTAGAAGCTAGTCCGCTAGTTGAAAAAATAGAGTGGCTAGATCAATCACCACCATGTATACAACACTTAGTTGTTCAAGGGTTTCCAAAAGGAACTCGTAACTCTGGGTTGTTTAACGTTGGTGTATTTCTGCGTAAAAAGTATCCTGATGAATGGGAAATACGATTAGAAAAAGTAAATTTAGAATACATGCAACCACCATTGGGTGCGCAAGAAGTATTAACAATAACGAAACAACTAAAGAGGAAAGATTATTTTTACAGGTGTAACGACCAACCGATAGCAAGTCATTGTAATAGTCCTTTATGTAGAACTAGAAAACATGGTATAGGTGCTAACGGCGGTACACCATTATTTAGTAACTTAACTAAACAAGATAGTGACCCACCTATTTGGTTCCTGGATGTTGAAGGAGGACGACTCGAGTTAGAAACAGATGATCTATTAAACCAAAATAGATTTCAACGTAAATGTATGGACGCGTTAAATAAGATACCTCCGAAAGTAAAAGATAATGTCTGGAGGCAAATCATACAACAGCTATTAGATAGTTTAACTGTTGTAGAAGTTCCGAAAGAATCGTCTACCGAAGGGCACTTTTTAGAGTTATTAGAAACTTTCTGTACTGAAAGACCTGCTCGTGAAAAAGATGAATTATTACTTCATAAACCATGGACAGATTTAGGTAAAACTTATTTCAGATTAGCTGATTTAATGGAATACTTACATAGAAATAACTTTAAGGATTACCCTAGAAATAAACTAACTGCTAAATTAAAACAAATGGAAGGCAGTCCTCATTTTTTCAATATAAAAGGTCGAGGTGTAAACGTCTGGTGTATTAATGAGTTCGCTACGCAAACTGAATCTCATGACTTACCTGAGTTTAATGAGAATCCAATATGATGCATTATAACAGAGGCGTAATGAAAGAATACATTCCATATATAGAAAATTGGGATAAACCTACTGAGAGAGTGTTCAATGGTAAAACCGTTGTAGGTAGACCTACTAGAGCATTCGGAACATCTTCTTTCGAATATGCTGGAAAACTATATGAACCTGATCCGTGGACAAAAAACATGGAATGGATAAAACAAGGAGTAGAAGAATATACTAAAGGATATACGGGTCAGGATATAGACTTTACATTTTGTTTATGTGGTTTGTATAAAAACGGAAATGTAGGAATACCTCATCATTCTGATACAGTACCTACCGAAGATGATATTGTGGTTTCTATTTCTTTCGGAGAACCTAGATTATTTACATGGCAAGAATATCAAAGTGATATAAAAACTCACTGTAACACTAGTGAAATAAACATTAAAGAAGCGAAAGTTAAAAAATATAGTACGTATTTATTAAGACATGGTGATGTGATTATTTTTGATGGGGCATCTCAAATGAGAACTACTCATTGTGTGCCTAAGTTAAAGGGTGTGGGCGAGAGAATCAACTTAACATTTAGATCAGGAATATGACGCTACCTGCGCATACGCAAGTAATTCTTGGACCACCAGGAACAGGAAAGACAAGTACATTACTTGGGCTTATAGAAGACGAATTAGAAAAAGAAACAGACCCAACTCGAATAGGATTTTTTACGTTTACGAAAAAAGCTGTAAACGAAGGCAAACAACGTGCGATGGAAAGGTTCGACTTATCGCAGAGAGACTTACCTTTCTTTCGCACACTTCATTCATTAGCGTTTAGACAACTAGGGCTTTCTAAAGAAAGCGTTATGGATTTAAAAGATATAAGAGAACTAAACGAGGTTCTTAATTTACGATTAACGGGTGGAGTTAATACGGACTCAGGACATTTGTTTGGGATGAGCCATGATGATCGATTAGCATTTATAGAAAACTTATCTCGCATGCGACAAGTGCCTTTAGAAGATCAATGGCACGATGTTGATGACGCGGTAGGTTGGTTTGAATTAGAACGTTACGCTAGAGGATTACAGTTGTTTAAGGAAGATCGATTATTGGTTGATTACACTGATATGTTAAAACTGTTTTTAGAAAAAGGTGACGTACCAAAATTAGACGCAGTTTTTGTAGATGAGGCACAAGACTTATCCCCCTTACAATGGGCAGTGGTTCGTAAGATTATCGAAAACGCTGACCGCGTATATGTTGCTGGTGATGATGATCAAGCAATTTATAAATGGGCGGGAGCTGATGTAGATTATTTAATTAAGAACGCGACCCATGCTACGATATTAGAACAGTCGTATCGCATACCGTCAGCTGTCCACGAACTAGCGAGCCGATGTATTGGTCAAGTTAGATCCAGGATACATAAAGCATGGTTACCTAGAAAAGAAACAGGTTTAGTTAGGTGGGAGCCTTCTATCGAATTAATCGATATGGAAAAAAGTGATTGGTTAGTTCTTGCACGTACTAATTATTTACTTGAACAGATAGATGAACATTGTAGAAACGAAGGTTGGTTTTTTGAAGTAAAAGGTAGACCTAGTATTTCTGAAGCAAAAGTCAGAGCTGTGTTAAATTGGCAAAGATTACAGCTAGGGGAGAGTTTACCCCTATCAGAGTGCGTCAATCTGTTAAAATTTGTAAAGGTTCGTAAGGCTAACTCCTTAGATGTTTTAGAGATTGACGAAACGATGACCGTAGTAGGTCTTAGAGAACGCTTTCCTGACTTACCTGAGGGTGATTGGTACGATGCGCTTACAGGATTAAGTCCAAAAGACATAAGTTATATCCGAGCGATGTTACGGAGGGGAGAAAAAATTACAAAAGAACCTAGAATTAGATTATCAACCATACATGCTGCAAAAGGTGGGGAAGCAACTAACGTAGTTTTGTTAACCGATATAACGAACAGGGTTTATAAAACATATCAACAAAACCCTGATGATGAAAATAGAGTGTTTTATGTTGGGCTTACTAGGGCAAAAGAAAACTTGTACCTTATTGAGCCCTCAACAACGCGCTGCTTTCAAATATAAAAACTTCTTTACTTTGCATATAAAAGTAAAGGATAATTAAAGCTGTTAATAGAAAGGAGAAAATATGTCATCTATAAGAAAAAAATTAAAAGTTAATGAAAACGATAGTAAAAATACTCGTATGGATTTAGCTTCTGCAGGAGTCCTAGGAAACTGGCGACCTGACGAATTAGCTCATATGAGTCGATTCGATAAAATAGCAAGTCTCGCCATAGAAGAGGCTAAATTATTAGGTAGACCACTAGATACCCTAGAAATAGGTTGCGGTGAGTGTTGGTCATTAAGAGTGTTATATAAAGCTTACGTTATTAAGAAGTCTGACGTGATTCGTTCTTATTATGGTTACGATATCGATCCCGCTTGTGAATTAGATAATAGGTTTTGGTCTAATGGCGGTGGAGAACTAAAAGATTCTACTTGGTTTAAAAACTTTAACGGCGAAATACGTATACAAGATTTAACAACTAATCCGATATTAGATTTACCAGACGAAAGTATCGATTTCTTTTGGTCGACAGAAGTTATTGAACACATGGGCAGAGAGTTTGTTCCTGCTTGGCTCGATGAGGCGGCAAGGGTTATGCGACCCGATGCTATCGCTTATATATCAACGCCTAACCATGACGGCTCTAACGATAAGTTGCCCGAGGATCATGTCTACGAGTGGGGCTTTCAAGAACTAAAAGAAGAACTAGAAAGGAACTTCCGTATAGAAGCAGTAACAGGTACGTTTATACAAATGCCTAAATTAAAGAAAGCTATGTCTCAAGTATCTGAGATGAATGCAGGAGGATGGAGTATAGAACAACTTATGACGTTACAAGAACGTTTCGGTAAACAGTTTTTAAGAATGGCGGCGGCGGTGTTCTATCCTGAGATAGCAAACAACTGCGCTTGGAGGCTTGTTAAGAAGTGATCCACGAACTACGAGATAGGCTCGATCTATACTTCTATTGGATACACGAACGGGAAACTATTCGTATGAATAAAGAAGTAGAACAAAAACCACCTCCGTGGACTGATGACCCTATCTTACAAAAGTTTAAATTTTGTCAAGTATTTCGAGAAGATGATAGAACAACTCGTTGGTTTAGAACTCATATTCGAGACCCTTATCGAGACGACCCTGAGGTGTTGATGGCTACGGTAATTTTTCGTTGGTTTAATTATATAGAAACAGGAAGAACCTGAGTACGGCATAATCTACATTTAGAGTGGGATAGGAAGAAAGCTATCGAAGAAATAACAAAACAAGATAAATGGGTAACAGGTGCGTATATTGTTAAAACACCTAACCGCATGGATAAAGTAACAGGGGTAGCTGAATGTATCTCTCATATGTGGGGGGATAGAGAAAAACTTGTAGATCAAATACTTGCAACTAAATCTTTAGAAAAGTCTTGGAATATATTACGAGATTACCCATACATGGGTCCATTCATGGCATACGAAGTTATAACAGATTTACGACACACTTATTTATTACGAGATGCGGAAGATATATTAACTTGGGCTAATGCTGGTCCAGGAGCGATGAGGGGACTCAATAGACTAGCGGGTAGAGAATTAGATTTTTCTAGGCGCAGTCACCC
>Ga0181394_1001175_pt1 | contig 11499 bp, 7 predicted proteins | sample 17SPOviralmetaG_FD_130123 | JGI IMG/M metagenome (GOLD analysis project Ga0181394, IMG submission 130123) | Marine viral communities from the oligotrophic San Pedro Time Series (SPOT) site, San Pedro Channel, CA, USA - 17 SPOT_SRF_2010-11-23 | ecosystem: Environmental > Aquatic > Marine > Strait...
AAGGCGAGGATAGCTTTTATACAACCCCAGCTTGGGGTCTAAGTGTAAGCAAAAACTCCTCTCAACTATTCCAACTCCCTATAGAAGGGGGAGAAGCAGAAGCTCTTTCCGAATTGCTTAAAGCTTATATTGGAAAAGTTTTTGAGTTTAACTCAAATGCTTATAAGAGGGATGATTCCAAAAAACAATATCAATCTCCTCAATCTCAAAACAATCCCCCTAAACAACAATACAAAGAAGAGCCAGAGGAAGACGATGTCCCGTTCTAAGTTGAGGATTTTAGTCCATTCTAATTACAGTAGGATGGTGACTGGGTTTGGCAAAAATGCTAAAAATATACTATTAGCATTACACTCTAATCCTGATATAGAAGTTATAGAAGCTTCTAACGGGGCTCATTTTAATTCAGATCTTCGCACACCTTGGGAAAGTTATGGTACTTATCCTGTAGATCCTAATATCTTAAACGCCATAACAAAAGATTCCTCTAAAAAAAGAGCAGCTCAATATGGTTATTATTGTATAGACGAAATTGTAAAGAAAACCAAGCCTGACATCTATCTAGGTATAGAAGATATTTGGGCATTTACGCAATTTGAATCAAAAGAATGGTGGAGTGATACCGTAAAAGTCCTATGGACAACCTTAGATAGTCTGCCTATTTTAGACCAAGCCACTAAAATGGAACCAAAGTGCGACAAGATGCTTGTTTGGGCCTCTTTTGCAGAAGAGGCTATGCATGAACTCGGACATTCTGGAGTAGAGACTTTGCATGGAGCCGTTGACTACAGCCATTTTAAACCTTTAAAAAATAGAGATGAATTACGAAATTTTCATAGCCTTGATAGTAATTTTGTTATTGGTTTTGTATTCAAAAATCAACTAAGAAAATCAGTACCAAACTTACTAGAAGGATTTAAAAGATTTAAAAAAAGTAACCCAGATACACCCACCAAGCTTCTTCTACATACGGATTGGGGAGAGAACAAAATGGGTTGGGACATCCCAAGATATGTCGAAGAAAAAGGCTTCGATAAATCTGAAGTCCTAGCAACTTATGTCTGCCATAAATGCGATACCTACTCTATAAGAGGATATGACGGAGAAGAAAAAGACTGCCCTTCATGTGGAGGTAAAAAATGCGTTAAAACAAAAAATAGTGGCAGAGGCGTAAGAGAGCAGGAGCTTAATGAAATTTATAACCTTATGGACGTATACTGTCACCCCTTTACAAGCGGTGGACAAGAACTACCAATTCAAGAAGCTAAGGCAGCAGGTCTAATAACTTTAGTGACCGATTATTCCTGTGGTACTGATTCAGCCTACGAACATCAAGGTGGGATTCCCTTGGCTTGGAATGAGTACAGGGAACCTAGTACTCAATTCATTAAAGCTACAACATGTCCAGATAGCATTAATGAAAATTTAACTAAAGTTCTCAAAATGCCTCAAGATCAAAAAGACATCTTGATTAAAGCGGGGAGAGATTATGTTAAAGATGAATTCTCAGTACAGTATACTGTTTCAAAATTGATAAGCATATTGCAAGATTTAAAACACAAAAAGAGTGGTGGGATTAAATTGAAAGAAGAGAAGCCTACAAAAGAAGAAAAATCTGATAAAAATAGCTTAACTAAAATTCTAGAGGATGTACCTCTGGAAGATAGGATTGCAGTCGTAATGCCTCAATCAGGAGGAGACGTACTGATGATAAACTCTTTAATGAAAAATCTTAAAAAACTCTATCCAAAGAAAAAAATATATGCGTTTACCGATCCTAAGTTTTTTGATTTTATTAATGACAATCCAAATGTTTACAAATTACTTCCATATGACCCTAAAATAGAATCTCATTACTTCTTGGAAGGTGCTCGTAGCCATCAAGGTTTTTTCGACATGGCTTTTTTTCCCAATGTCATGACTCAAAAAACGCATACATATATCCATAACGCTAAAGATAAAAATCAATTTAAATTACGATGAGCCACTTAGCAGAAGTATATGCGAAAGATTTAGGAGTTAAAATTGGAAAGCCAGTTTTTAAACCTCATTTTTTCCCAATAACCCATACCAATTATATAACTCTACATACAGATAATTCTGTACAATCGAAGCAATATGATTATTGGGAAGAAGTCATAACAATGATAAAGAAGTCTGCTCCTAAATTAAAAATTCTACAAATTGGAAATGGCAAGGAACCAAGGGTTAAAAATACAGACGATTTTATCAAAACTAATTCTATAAAACAGTCTGCTTACATTATCCAAAATAGTTTACTGCATATGGGTATCGATAGTTCACCTGTACATATAGCGTCTTTACTTAACAAACCTATTGTAGCGATATACGCACACACTTATGCAAGAACCTGCGATCCACTATGGGGAGACAAAGAAAATATTACTCTAATAGAATCTCATAGAGATGGAGATAAGCCATCATTCTCTACAAAAGAAGAGGATAAAAAAATAAACAAGATTGAGCCTGAAGAAATAGCAAACTCTGTACTAAATCAATTGGGTTTTAAAGGGGTTAATATGAAAACTTTGTTTATAGGAAATCTCTACAAGAAAAAAGTTATAGATGTAGTCCCAGATCATCCTTATGACTTAAAAGAAGACAATATTTGTATCCGACTTGATATAGAGCATAATGAAGATAACACTAAAGGTATAATTAATAGGAATGCTTGTTCTGTCATCTGCGAGAAACCAATAGATGAGTCCCTACTATCCAATCAAAACATAAAACGTATAGCATATATTTCAGAATCCTTTGACGAGGATTTTGTAAATAAATTAATTAAGTATGGTAAGAAATTTGATTTACTTTGCACTGACGAAGAAAAGATAAGCGACGAAAGAGTGAAATATTTTGACCAGTCTATTGCAATATACGATACTTCTAAAACGATAGAAAAAAACAAAAAGATTGTTGAACTAAAAGATTTCAGCTACTCAAGCTATAAAAAAGTAATTAAAAATAAAAAGAGCTACGCTAGTCACTACGCAGCAAACAATAATGAAAATTTAGATGATTTTTACCTTGACTTGCAGAATATGTTTGTATATCATTTAGCTCATGAGCAAGAATAATATTTACGGCCCAGACCTATATAAGAGAAATCAACACGGTCTTCTAGAAAATTCTTCATATGTCTTTAATGAAGATGGGTCTGTAGATTGGAGATCCATGATCAAAGACGAGTACCTGTATCCAAACAAAGACTGGTTTGAGTACAGGAAGAAGCCAGTTCCAGAATCGATAGAAGGTCTAAAGGATAATCAGCTATTGATTATGTTAGGAGGGATTAAATGTTTAGCAAAGCTAAGAGGATTTAAGTCTGTAAAATTTAATACTGAAAATGTATCGAATGGATACGTCAAAGCAAGTTGTACTATAGAGTGGCTATCTAATTACGAGAGTGATAATACTTCTATCACATATGAAGACTCAGCAAATGCAACATTAGACAATACAAGCTCTTTTGCTTCTAAATTTTTGGAGACTATAGCTTGTAACAGGGCTTTTGTCAGGTGCGTGAGAAATTTTTTAAATGTACATATTGTAGGAGCAGATGAAATCGATAAGTCAAAAGGGGCAAATAATGCCAAATCTTTTGAGTACGACTCTGCTGAATCTACGAATGTGGCTTTAACGCCATCAGCTATGCTTGAGAAGGCCGCAAGAGAGAAAACTGGGTCAGACTCCTTTGATAACTTCAAGACGGTCCTACGCGACTTCTGGAAGCAAGAACAGTATAGAAACGAAGAGATAAAGAACTGGGATTCTTTCTCCGATATACCTGCAAAAGAATGTCGGAAGCTTTTGGTTCTTGTTAAAAAACTATAATCCAAGGAAATTCCTCTGGGCTGCAGAAAATCTGCTTGAAATAGAACCAGTTCGATAAGAACGCATTGAATCTCCTACTATTATAGTATCATCTATAGGCAACAGCTTTTGTGTAGATTCTTTAACCGTTGTAGTTAAAGATCCCCCACTCAAAGAATAAGACAAACCAGACATTACGATAGAGAACTGATTAGGTATAAATAAGCCAACTATAGTCCTAGAAGATGATTGTAAAAACGTTTTTGATCTACCACCATAATTAAAACTTTGAAGAGCATTAATTTCTACACCCTTTCCCTTTTTTACATCGAAAGAGACTGGTGTTTTAATATTACCAGAAGCTCCATTTAACATAAGAGAAGTTTGTACATAATTCTTTTTATCGAATAGATCTGTGATTTGAGAAGTCTCTTCGTCCTCTTCTGCATCTGCATCATCTAAATCTTGTTCAGCTTTTCTGTTTCCAAGAATTTCATTAACAGGAAGCTTTGTTCTAGTATAAGGGCATCTTATACTCTCAAGTAAAGCGTCTTTAGATCTTCTTTTCCCAAATAGAGTTTTAGACTTGGAAATATTCTCTGGAATTATATCGTTATAAAGTTCGTCGAATATAGCATAGTAAGGCAACCCAGTAGTGTGAGTATAAGAAGAAATATTTTTATTTGTAAAATCAATATAATCGTCCACATTATCTTCTTCAACAACGTTGTTATTAGCAACAGTTTTCTGCCCTATAAATACATATCCACCTGAACCTTTTATTCCTCCAGTAGCCTCGATAATATTATCAAGAGTGAAATTATCAGTTTTTACTCCATTAGCTTTTAACAAAGAAACAACTTTTTTTAATCCTTCAATTTTGTCAACTTTTATATTAGTTTCGTAAGGCCCAGTAATAGAAAGATCACTAGAAGAAAATTGCATTCTTTGAGCTTTTCTTTTACTGAATTTATTAGACATGTAAATTTTATTATTTAAGTAGAAAAATGCGTCTTTAATTACTTGATAAGCCTTGGAATCACTTGGCCTTAAATTATCAGGACCAAGACCCTCAGTACGAGTATCTATAAATTTACATTTTTCTATTTGTAATGGTCCTTTGTATGCGGCTGCAGCAGAGTCGGATAACTTTTTATTATTAGTAACAAATATCTTAAGCCAATCTTTGGCTTTTTTTTCAGTTAATTTAAACGTAGGTTTATAAAACTTCCCGAAATCTGGGGGTTTATCTTCGGTAGCTAATGTATAACTTATGGCATCAAAAACAAGAGGAGTTAATGCGCCAGAACAGTCAGCACCATAAAAAACTTTATAAGTTTCTTTGGGAATCGATAAGTCCCCTATTTTCCCTAATATGTCTACAGGTTTAAATCTAGCTATTCTTTGTTTTGAGCTTTCATCAGGAGTACTCTTAACAGGAGCCGTATTAGTCATGTAAGAATTAGCTATAACTGGAGCTAAAGCATTTTCTGTAAAAGAACAACTTTGTAAATTTACTCCAGTTAAAGTCAGAGGATTTGAAATCTGATAAGTCACCGCGATAGCAGAAGATATAAATACAACAGTAGAATTGAAAGGATTTACGTACCAGTATAATCCTAAAGAACTAGCAATAGATGACAATACAGAATCTACAGTACCTGAATTTTCAAAAATAACATCGTCTCTACTTGGTAACCCTATAACTGGAATACCAGCCATCCCCAGAGCAGTAATCAATTCTCTTAACTTATAACCATATTTAATTTCTGATTTAGAGAGATCTGGATTATTGGAATATGAAGATACCTCTCCAGATGCACTATTGTAAGATAAATCTGTGTCAAGAACTCCACCTTGATAAATCAAAGAAATTTTATCTCCAGTAATTTCATCTGTGTCTGAAATTTCGTTGTAAATATTTCCTATTATTAAACCACCCCCAACTTTTCTAGGGGACTGTTTCCCAAATGAAGAAACAGGGGAATTGGGACATTCAGAATAATCATAAACAACCCCATCAAAAGAACCTGCTCCTTTAGGAGAAGTATCTTTACCCCTAACGGCTATAAAATGAGATTTTAATTTTAATGAAGTTATATCATTAAACTTTCTTGAAATCGTAGTTTTAGTTCCATCTTTACTAATTGTTTTTTCAATAGTTTCGAATTGACTGAATAATTTGTTTATTCTTGCATCTGAAAAGTCAATACGAGAACCAACCTCTCCAATTACAGTACCGAGAGATTCACCACCTTCCTCAAGATCTTTTGCGCCAACGACACTTGTAGTACTAGCAGTGTGTCCACTGCCATTACTAAAATTCATATTTATAGTAATTAAAGATTCTTTATTCATAGATTATAAGTGTCTTCTTGTTGGTTTATTATGGGGGTAAAAGAACTAACTCCAGATTGAATGAATCCGCTAATACCACTGTAAGTCTCTACAAAATCAGATGGAGAAGCTTCCAAGCCATTTATATAATAACTTACTTGACCTTCTACAAAACCAGTACCGCAGATATCAGGGTCTCCAGAAAAAGTCTCTTTTATTTTAGCTTGTTTTAGTATTGCAGAATATGTTCCCGAGGTTTGAAAGGGGGCTGATGGAGATTCGATAGGTATCTCTCCATATTGAAATTTTTGCCCGTTGAAAAATACGTTATATTTATCAAATAGCTGCTGGCTATTCGAAACATTTGAGTAGACAGAGTTAACTTTTGTTTTTAGGGCGGCTTCAGCCAATTGAAAGGTTTGTTGATTTCCTTTTTCGTAAGCTACTCCAGTAGCTTCAATCCTAGAATCATAAATTACGATATCAGAGCTTGATATAGGAAGTCCTTGACTAAACCTAAATGTACTTGAATAGGTATCGTCGTCAGGAGTGACATAGTAGTCCCCTGTATTTATATCTATGTAAGACCTATTTAAACCATTAACTATTATTGGGGATTCTTCAAAAAGAGTTTGGGAATTCAAAGACAATGTCGAACAATGAGCGCCTGTAACCATAAATGGATTATAAACAAACCCATCTCCGACAAAAACGCCTGTATCATTTCTTAATGATACGAATTCTCTACTCCCAGTGATAGATTCGGTACCCGTGTATAAAATATAATTATAATTCATGATATTCTTTCTCCACGATAGTAAATGTAATTCTTTTTAAGATCTTCGGAAAAGCCTGTTATACTTACTCCAGAAGAAGCCTCTGTTACAGAGACTGTATAGTTTTCTTTTATAGGGGTTTGTACAACCCCACTAATTTGAGTTGAAGTCCCCGTTAATTCAGTTTTTCCATATAAATTGATAGTTGTTTGTTCTTGGCCTGTAGTTTGTTGCAAAAGGAAAGTCGATAAGTTATCTGATATGTCTTGTAAACCCAGAGTAGCATAAGCATCATCTCCAGTAGGGTGATAAATATAACCAGATTCGGGATGTAAATGCCCTAGTTCTTCTTTATAAAAAGTTTCATTACCGCCAGCATTCAAAGTATAATATTTATAATATTTTTCTCCTTCCTGCCTACTTATCTGAGATTGCCCTGCACTCGACAAGCTTACAGCGGTTATCGACTCTCGACCTGTTGCTATAGTTAACGTACCTGTGACTGCATAATTATATCCAGTTACGCCTGTTTGATAAACTATAGTCTCACTGTAACCAGTTACCCTCTCAGCGGATGTTGAAGTGGCAGGAGTCTCTTCATATTCCCCCAATATACCAGATCCCACGTAATATAAGTAATCTTCAGACACCGCTCCACTAAATACAGCTAACTTATTTACATGGTTATCAACAAGGGTCTTGCTAACTTCATTACTAGAATTGTAGTAGTTTTTTGAACCTCCTATATAGAAAAAATCTGGATTAGCTAAGTAATCCGAATCTGTCTGAATTTCTTTTGAATTTATTTTTTCGTTTATATAATCAAAAGTGCTTAACGTTATAGAATTTCCAACAGAAGAGATACCTATTAAATTTCTTTTTGACAACTCTGAATCTAGAACAGTTATTTGATCTTGGTCTTTCCCATAACATTGCAAAAACAAATGACCTCTTGAGGTCACTCCAACATTGAAACCTTTGGACCCTGTATAATCTATATTATTTATTGTTTCTTCCGTCTTTTCAAAAGATCCAAAAATAACTCCATCAGAAACTTCTCCACCAAATTCAAAATCTACAAAAACAGATAAATCATTAAAATTCAAATCGTGAGTTTTAACAGCCAAATTGCTATGAGTTAAATCAAGGGAATCTGATGCGAAAACAGAGTTGTCTAAAAAAGATTGTACTTCAGAGGAATTGCTAAAAGTAGTAGGCTGAATTAATACCCCAGAATATTTATCAGTGTCAAATGCGGGACTCTGATTAGCTATAGTACCAGACCAATTATTATTGCTTGTTTGAGCAAAAGTATGAGTGCCAAAAGTATTAGACTCATTAAAATCATAATAGACTGCTAGTCTTTTGTTGTGTCCAAAAGACTTTATTATTTGATGATTTAAACCCTGTGCGCTCATTAGTAGTATTTGGCTAAGTTATAAGAAATGCTGCTTTCCTGAACATTGTGAGAATCTGTTATTTTATGTTTTCCACTGCATAATCCAGCAGCGATACTTTTTAAAGTAGCTAGTTTGTTTTCTTCATCATTGCTTGAGGCATTTATAGAATATTCTCCCAAAGTCCTGTCTGCCACTACATTAGCTTTAAATCCCCCTATGGTTTGTTTAACGTCATTTTTTTGTATAGGAACTTTATCCACGATACTGGCAGAAAAATCTTTAAGATCACCATCAGAATAGTCTATAACATTATTATAAGTATAATTGTAAGAAATTTCATTTGTATTTGGATTTTTATCTATAGAAAAACTAACAGGTTCTTGATTTAAATAAGAAGAAGTAAACTCATAGTCTAAAGCTACTTGAGAAAATTCATCGGCAGCTTTTTTAGCCAAAGAATATTGATCAATTAATTCAAAAGCTCCAGAAACAACTTTGTATCTTTCATTCTCGGCTCCAGCTTGACTTATGTTCTTTATCGACAAAGAAGAAGTACCATAAAAACTCAAAGCTCCTTCAACAGATACAGAAATAGTAGGAGAATCTTTACTACAGCTAACGCTAGCGGTATGAGTATGTAAGACTCTAGATTCATTATCTGTACCAGTAACTAGATCTAAATTTTCAACGTTTTCAAAACCAAAAGAGAATTCTAATCTATTGTCCCCTGTGTCTAGCTTATACTCGTAAGTACTAGGTCCGTCAGACACAAATGTGTATTTTGAATTTTCGTAAGCCGACAAAGAACTAGCTATTGCGTCTACAGCCGTATTAGTGGCCATCTCAGCAGAGAAGTCCCCCGTAGTTAGCATTGTCGAACCCCCAACATTAGCGTCCATCCCCCCTTTCACGCTTCCTTTAACAGAAACTGAAAGTTCAGAATTTCTGTCGTAAGAAATATCAGTTGAAACATCCACTACTCCGTTGCTAGAAAGAGGTTGATCAGAGGCTGAGTAAATATAGACTTCTGTAACAGAATACGTGTCTGTTTTCCGATCTACTTTTTCATTCCGAGAGGATAAAAATCCATTACTACCTCCATTAAAAAAACCAACATATTCAAATCCTTGTGTTAATTTACTATTTACAAAAGAACGAGCGTTAGTAAGTGGGTCGGATGAATCTACCTTCAAACCTTTCGCAGATACATTATGAGTAGCTTGGATTATTTTATTGTCCTGCTCTGAATAGCTCCAATTATCAACGGGAGATGCGATCTTGTAATATTCAGAGAAGGTTTCGTTTTCGAATGTCTTAAATGAGACACTGTAAGGTAATACTGTAGACAAATCACTCTTTGAGAAATCAATACTTTCGACCAAACATTTTGAGAATACGCGAGTATCACTCCCCAAGGTGACAGTTAAATCCTGATATTCATTAAGAAATCCGCTAACCATCTGCATTTTCTTCAAATGCAAACTTGTTAGAGAATCTCCTGTAATTGTACCTATTAAATCTATATTGATAGCCTTGTGGTCGTACTTGCCACCAAAAACTATTAACTCATCACTTTCTGCAATAGCGGGAAGAGGACTAGGGAAATTGTAAGAATCATATTGTACAGAATCAGACATTTAATTAAGAGATTACAAAGCTTATTACACGGTTTGTAGTCCCATTGGACAAATCTATTGTAGTTTGATCTCCTGCCAAGTGATAAGAACTCTCTCCTAATTTAGCTTCCATTTCACTAGTTTTACCTTTTAAGAACTCTTTCCCGTGATAAATCCCATGACTTGGACTAGCTACAACAGAGGCAGTTACAGAAGCCTGACCCAAAGTATCTAGGTCTGATACAACTAGTTTTTCTCTCAAACTATTTAAATCAAGAATCTTCTCTGATCTTTTAATCTTATTCGTTTTATTTAAAGTAAGCTGATATTTTAATATTCCGTCAGGTAAACTAGAGTTATTATAATCATCATTAGTAGTGAATACAATACTCTCTTCGACGAAGCCTCCAGATCTTGAAATAGAAGAACTTCTAGAAGCTTCAAATATAACCCCGACAGTTTCTGGGAATAAACCATTCACTTTTGATTTGTTTTGAAGTTTATAATATCTCCATAATTCCAATGTTTTTTTATACCTGTGTGCCACATTTTTCCCAGAAGACTTATATCTTACAGTCAAACTGTACTCAAAAAAAGCTTCAGCTTTTTGCTTAGAACAAGAGAAAGAAATTTCATTATCTCCAGATAAAGTAGGGTTTGTAGAAAAAGATATTGATATAGAAGCCTTCCTAGAATCTTTAGTGACGCCTTTCGAGATGCTATACGGTTTGCCAAATTCAGCTTGTTCGTCGGAAATAATACTATCTATGCAAGTACCAATCTCTTCTTCTATACAGTTTTGATAATCATAATCAAGAGCAGTTAAGTCTATATCTATTTTTTTAGAAAAGTATCCATCAGAATCTTGGGAAATAGTAGTAATTGTCTTCTTAGATACTTCGTCTGCATTATCAATAAAAGAAGAGTCAAAATCTTCTGAAAGAGAAACTTCTAAATTAACTAAATCAATATCCTCTTTTAGTTTACCTGCGAAGCCTTTCGTGATTTTAGCGTTTTCAGAGATCCCATCAGTATAAAACCCAAAAGAAGGTCTGTTTAAATGATAAAAATTATTTAAAAATACTTGAGCGTTTTTTAGAAATTCACCCCCAGCATCTTGAGCGTATTTTAGACTTACATTTCTGGTATAAGAATAATCAGACCCATTTCTAGAAAAATCGTAATCCTCACTGAAGGATTCAACTAAATGAGGGCTAGGCATCGATTTAGCAAAAGTTTTGGAAGAATAACTATCTAACCTTTTGCGTTCTTCTATAGTTACAGAAGCGATTTCAGAACCTACTAAATTACTTTCTTGAAAGCTCAATGATTTAATCAATCCATTAAAAAACTCATCCCCACCTATTCGTGCGGTGATATTTTGAGCCTCATAAGCGGTTCTTATAGCAGCTCTTCCCGACAATAAAACTCCTCCACCAGCATCAAATTGGATATCTGAAATATCAATTTCATATGTAGCTTGCACAATGAATCCAAATAATTCATCTGAATCCAAGTACGAGTATTGGATTTTAA
>Ga0181394_1001182_pt1 | contig 11484 bp, 5 predicted proteins | sample 17SPOviralmetaG_FD_130123 | JGI IMG/M metagenome (GOLD analysis project Ga0181394, IMG submission 130123) | Marine viral communities from the oligotrophic San Pedro Time Series (SPOT) site, San Pedro Channel, CA, USA - 17 SPOT_SRF_2010-11-23 | ecosystem: Environmental > Aquatic > Marine > Strait...
AAGAGGCATTAATAATGATGCAGACCCTAGAGATATACAAAAAGATGAATTTGCTTATTTAAAAAATTTCTCTATAGATTCTCAAGGTCAGTTAAAAAGTTCAGGCTCATTATTAGGGCATAACTTCTCTCCTTTAGGTGGCCAAATACTACCCTCTTCTTATTATATATCTAAGAAGGGAGGAGCTGGAGCGGTTAAGTCTACATTAAGCGGTGGCGGAGGTCATAACTTATTTTATTTTGAATCAGACCATGGTCAAACTTATAAATATTCAGTAACTCACCAAACAAGCGACGGTTCAAATGCCGACGGTGAAATTACATTTACTAACCCAAAAACTTCAGCTGCTTCCGGGTTTGAAGACCCATCTGCTCCACCTACAAACACTGAGAGTCATTAATGCCAACTCCTAACAAACAATATATGACTCTTCACGGAGGAGAGGACAACGATACATACTCATCTGGCAGGATTAGCGTTGGCGATATTATAAAGATATCAAATTCTACAAGTAACAATGGGATATTTACAGTTTCTAATATTATAGTAGGCGAAGAAACTATATCTAGCGCAGGTAAGGATATACATTATGTCTTAAGAGGAAGAGGGATTACCGGTGAAACAAACACCGATAAAGCTGTAACTATATCTATACAGCAAGATATCGGGGATAAATTAATTGCTATTGGAAACTCTAGTGAAAAAGTAAGCAACCAACTTGAAGATAGAGATGTTACATTTAACGGAGGGCTTAATAATTGGACTAATGCAGCTGGCGGGAATGCTTGGGCAACAGCCGATACTGTTACATCTGGAGCAACTGAAGGAACTTTTTTTACAGACCCTTATTTAAAGCTAGAATGCGAAGGAAGTGGAAGAAGATATATCACTCTTGATGGAGAAAAATTTGAAGATGATGGAGGGCTAAGTGGTGAGAGCATGGTTGAAGGCAGAATTTATAGACTATCAGCGTCTGTTGAAATTCCTTCATCTGATTATACTAATGGACATCTAGCCTTAGGATTGTCAGATGATTCTTATACTATAGATAACGATGCATCTATATTACTTACTTCTTCTACAGTCGCAAAAATAATAAGTTTTGATTTTGCATATGCAGGAGCCACTACCCATGCAAAAATAATAATAGATGCGGCTAACGGCTCAGAGTTTGTAGCGTACATAGATAATGTTTCACTAGTTCCTGTAGATAGTCAATCAGGGTCTATAGATATATGGTCTTTAAATAAAACAACTTCTTCATCCTCTACGAACAATGGGTGGAATACAGATGCAATATCCCCTTCTCTTTCTGGAAATAATAATAAATATATTTTTCATTTTGCAGATGAAGCTATAAGAGTTTCTAATATAAATGACCTTAATCCCTCATATATCAAATGGTATGGATATATTCAAAGAAATCAGTTTGCTTTAAAAGAAGGCTTGTCATTTAATGAGTATCAACAGCACCCAAATACTTTAAACCCTCCTGTTAATAAGGCTGGGTTAGCATTTTCTTACTTAACAAGTAATCATACTCCAACTGTTTTAGCAAATTATCACAAAGTGAACACTAATATCGTAAGAGGTGTCAAGTATCAATTAGCAGATTCAGTTAGTAAGTTAAGATTAGACGCTCCTAGTAATATATCGAGTACTCAAAACTTTCTTTTTTTTGAAAATACAAACAACGTAGATGTTAACGACCAACTAGGAGCTGGAGATGTAGTGTCTGTAGGGGCAAATGACTTAACTGTCGCTCCAAGTGAAGTAATGTTTGTAGATAGAGCTTCTCATAATTTTGGAGGCATTAAAGTATCTAGAGGATATGGAGGGACTACAGCTTCAACTATTAACGATGAGACTACTCCAGTAGTAGTTAGGGGAGTAGGTTTTAATATAGCAGTTACTGAGGATTCTAATTCTGGATTATGGCCTGAAAATAATTGGGAATTTTACGAGACTTTTATATATGATAATGCTCAAGAATCCTTACCAGTTCAAATAAGTGATGGAGCTTCTTCATTAGCTGGTGGATATTTAACTGGAGCTGGTAATTTTAAATTTAAATTTAGCATATACGCAGACATAGCTTATAGTGGTAGAATATCTGGTGGTAGAATATATATAAGAGAAAAAAACTCAAGAGAGCCTCTGACTTTATTTGCCGATATAGATATTGTCAGCGGTGTTAGAATGTCAATGCTTGATAATTATACTCAGTGGAGTTTTAATACTTCAAATTGCGATGGCTTTTATGTGACAGATTTATTTTCAGAAGGGCCTAATATTGATACATACTCATCTCTAAATGGTTTTAGCCCAGAAGAGCAGTACATCTCTATAGGAGAGCAGGGAGAAAATTATAAAACATCTATAGTAACTAATAGAAGAGCTTATATAGCTAATTTAAAAGTAAGAGATAAAAATAACGAATTAATTAAGCATGGCGATAGAATAATGTATTCAGAGATAAATAAATTTGATACATTTTTAGAGTCAAATTATATTGATGTTTCTGTGGGTGACTTTGGAGAATACATATGTCTAAAATCTTTTGCGGATAGATTGGTAGCTTTTAAACATAGCGTTATTCATATTATAAACATAGGGAATCCAAATCCATCTTCTTGGTTTCTTGAAGAATCAATAGATAATTTAGGAATATCACACTTATTTAATGTCTGTCAAACAAAATTTGGTATTATCTGGGTAAACGAAAGTGGATGCTATATTTATGATGGCAGTAAGGTAAGTAACCTAATTGATAAAAAAATAAATGTTTTTAATCCTAATTTTACTATAGCATGGAATGATTTTACAACTGGAACAGCTGGTGTAAAAGACGCTATAATTGGATTTGATAATTTATCTAGTAGTATAGTTATATTAAGGTCTCCAAATAATTCTACTGATAATAGTAACTTATCATTTGTGTATGATTTTAATTCTGGAGGGTGGTCTTTTAATGACGAAATCTCTATAGATAGTTCTTTTTATTCAAACTTTATAACGGATTATAATAATAATTTAGTAGTTGCGAGAGAGGATGGGGATTATGTAAATTTTGATAAGTACTTACCAGTATCATCTACTAAATCATCTCACGAATTAATAACTGGAGATATAGATTTTGGAGAGGCTGGAATATCTAAAAAGATTTACGCTATAAGGCTAACGTATAAAAGCACAGTGACTGACTCTTCAAATGTTTTTAGTTATTCTACTAATGGCAAAAAGAACTGGGAAACTATAATAGGCACACTTCCAGAGACATTTGAAATAAAACACCAATCAAACGGAGTTACTGCAAATACCGTAAATGGAGACAGTTTAACCGCTTTTGCAACTGATAGAGTATTTAATGTTGATGACGGTAGCGTTTTCCAAGTTGGCGATATTATAAGAATAACTGCTCAAATTATGTTAATTACACATATTTCAGGGAATACTTTAACAGTAGAAAGAGGATATGGTAATACAACTATATCAACTGCTCTTAATACAAATCCTATTTATAGGCTAAATTGGAAAACTTTAAAATTTAAACTACCATCAGTTACGTCTTGTCAAAGTGTGCAATTTAAAATGAAATCTTCAGCATCCACAATAATACACATAAATGATATGGATATAGAGTGGAGAGCTATAAGAGGAAAGACTGTTTCAAATGGATAGAGAGACTAGAAACTTAATAAACTCTAAGCAAGATTTACTTGCTAATTCTTCTAATCTTTCTTTTGGTAGAATGGCCGATGGTCAAATATCCATAGGGAATAAGGCTGGGGAATTGTTAGCTTTAATTTTAAAAAAAGGTGGAAAGCTATGGAAGATACACCTAAGCTCTGATGGGAATCAAAAAGTAGATAAAAATATATATATAGGAGGAGATATCTATACTTCAGGGACAGTCTGGGGTAATCAGATATATATGATAGCACATAATTTTACAAGTACTACTAATGCTAAAGTATATCTAGAGTTTAATAGGAGTCAATCATCTACCTCCTTACACAGTTATAATAAGTTTACAGCTCCTTACGACGGTAGACTAATAAAAGTTGAGGCCAGATCTGAAACTGCTGGAGGTAGTACAGTTATGGGACTTCATATAGCTACAGATGGAACTGAAAATCCAAGTAGCACACCATTAGAGTCGATAACTGAGAATATGGCAAGTGCTAATACAGCTTATGAGTTTAAATTTACTGGAATATCAAAATTTAATAAAGGAGATGTCTTAGCTGTGTCTATAGACTCTACAGATAATTTACACGACACAAACATAACAACTGTTTGGTCTTTTAATATAAGAAAATAGGAGAGATTATGGCACTATCACCGCTAGAATCGTTATTAAAAATACAACAAGAGAGAATGGACGTTAGTAAAGCTATGGCTCCAGCTCAATATGACTTAGCTAAACAAATGTCTAAAAAGGGAAAAGAGTCAGCTAAAGGTGCGTTCCTTGGTAAAATTGCTCCTAAAGCTATAGACTATTTAATAGGAGGAGGATTAAGTTTAATTAACCCTGCTCTTGGAGCTAGTTATGTAGCTGCAAAGCCTTTTAGAGGTTTGGTTACTGGAGTTGCTCAAAAATATGGGATGGAAAAAGGAGCTGAGTATTACGGAGGAAAAGTTGATGTAGATAATTTTGACGAACTTATGGAAAAGTACCTAGGTGAGACAGTTTCTGGTAAGAAAGCAATGAGATTTGATAGGGGTGCAACTGAATCAGTAGAAGCTCAAAAAGATTTACAATTAGGGATGTTAAAAGATTCTATCTCAAGTCAAGCTACTATGACTGGACTTACTACAGCGGGAAAAGGTTTAATGAGTGTTTTTGATAACATAGGTAAAACGCCTACTGGAGAAGCAGGGATAACATCTTCCGAAATACCTACCGCAGAAACAGAAGTTATGGATTCGTATATGCCCGGTGAGGTTTCTAATAGAATAGCTCCAGCTCCGGGAATAGGAGGTACTGGGAAAGCATTCATTTCCACGGAAGGCGATGGGAATATAGTACCTGCTCCACCAACAAATCTTATGGCACAAGAGGACTATACAAGAATGACGCATCGTCAACAAGAGCTTGAAGCATCACTCCCATCATACGGAAACTCCCTTCTTAATGCATCTCCATCTGGCAGTATGGATTCTATAAATCCTTACGAAGATTTAATGAAACAAAATTTAATGGGTGAGACTGAATTTGGAATAGATAATTACAATCTCCCAATAGTCTCAAACCAATATATTGGAGGAGGTTTAGTAGGAACAGGAATGCCATCTTTCCCTCCTAATGACCCTAGGTCTTCAGGAGACCGGAACACTCCGCTAGGGTACTCAAAGTTAATGCAAGACTTACAACAACTTTTTAGGAGATAGTAATGCCAGATTATAGTATACCAACATCTGAAACAGCAGGGAGTATGAGCCTTCAACAGCTACTTCCGGGTATAGACTTAAGTCAATACGATATGTCAGAATTTCAAGATGTAATTCCAGAATTTAGTACTGCCTTGCTAGAGATGACTCAAGCTGCAGGTGCTCAAAATATATCTCAGAGTATAAGTGGTTCTCAGAATCAGTTAATGCAGTCCCCAACTATGAGTCAAGTCACTGGAGCTGGTGGGTTTGCAGGCGCTGGTGGTGGCGGTACAGGATTAATAGGGTCTGAGCAAGCTCAAAGAGGTATGTTTAGTAACGTTTACTCAGCAATGTTAGGAGCTGAAGAGTCTGAAATGAGACAATTAGATAAATTAAAAGGAGAAGCTGGTCAATTTTTCTCAAATATTATGGGAGACTTAGAAAAGAAAACAACTCCAGGGTTATCATATAGTGATATAACTCAAAACAATATTAATCTATATGGAGACAATCCCGGTGCTAAGGAATCTGGTCTCTATGGGCCACAAGGTTCTCCGGGCTTTGAAGGAGAGAGTTCAGGTGTTATGCAAAAAGGCCCAGATGGACAAACGTACAAATGGGATGGAAGTACTTGGTCTTTGCATAATATAGGAGCTTATAGTGGTCAAGGTACTGAAGGCTATTCTGGTTTTGATTCAGATAGTTTTGGAGGCGGTTCAACTGGTCAGACTGGCTCTGGGTTTGAAGACCCAATGGCAACTAGAACTGGCCCTTAATATAAAAAGGATTTAATATGGCTAAAATAAATACAAAAACATTTCGTGGTGGAAGCATACCTGCTTGGGCCTTAGAGGGCTATCAAAGCGAATCTGCAAATTATGCAGACGTCGTAAGGTCTATTACTTCTGCGTATGACAATCAGCAACAAAGAAATTTACAAGAACAAAGACTTAATCAGCAACAAGAACAATTTGATGAGACTTTTGAGTATAATAAACAGCAAGACTTAATACAGCAAAATCTTAAAAAAGAAGATTTGATATTTCAAAAAAATGAAGCTAGAAGAAAAGCTGTTATAGAAGCTGATAATAGGACATATATTAAAGAGCTTAATGAGGCTAATGCATTTAAAGATAATTACGATGTAATGTCTGATACCTTTGGCCCAGATATAGACGGTCTGGACGCTAGATTAAATATTCTCAATAGTGGTGATAAATTTAACCCAATAATTGGTGACTACGTAAAATCTCAAACAGTAGGCCTAAATAGAAGTAAGGAACAATGGACGGCTACATCTAATAATGTTAAAGATATTATATTTAAGGGAAAAAGTGATTCTGAATTAAAAGACTCTGGTCAAGATGGGGTTTTAAAAATGTATACAAACGGCTTACTTAAAGGAGGAAAAGGTGGTGATAGGTTATTTGAACTTATGCTATCTAGAGCAGTTCCTGAGTTAAATCCTGATTCTAGGATTAAAAATAAAGAAATAATTACTGAACTAGAAGGTATCGTAGAACTAGAAATGACTTATTCAGGAGAGGGTGATAATCCATACACCTCAATGAGAGAAGCCTTAACAACTAAATTACAATCAAATATAATCGGAATGCAGCCAGATATAGAATTTAATGATATCTATAATAATGACAGTATATTAGAGGATTATGGAAATAGTAGAGGAATTTCATTACCTGAAGTTAAAGCAAATATAGCTGATGGGACTATCTCTAACGAAGACCTTGATGAATATTTTGCTGGGAAAAATGAAGAGAAGACTGGGTTGATAGATGGATTGAGTGATTTTTTAGGGAGCTACTTTACTGAAGAAACTAATCCTTCAATAGAAAATGAGTTAAATATATCCCAACTACCTCTTGAAGACTTATCTAAGCCTTTTAAGAGTGTAGATTCTGAAACAGTTTTAAACGCCATAGCTCAAGCTGAAAGCAGTGGAGATAGTAATGCTATATCTCCTAAAAATAAAAACGGAACTTTTGATTACGGATTGTATCAAATAAATGAGAATTGGTTCAAGACTGATACTTCATTTAATAAGTCAGACCCTACTTTTATTGAGGCTGAAAAAGTTGCAAAAACTTATTTTCCGAACTGGGATAATATGCCAAATGATGAAAGAGCAAAGTCTTTTCTAGGTGAAAAAAACAATGAATTTTCTAGAGAATTTGCCAAGAAAATATATGAAGGTGGAGGAGTAGCAGAGTGGTCTAGTTCTGATAAAGTACTAAGCGCTTTAACTGGCGACACCTCTAAGGGTTCAACTCTTGAAATGCCTTCTGAGTTCCCAGAGGAATATAAAGATAAAAAAGGTCAGTTTTATGTAGATAAATTAAAGGATTCTGTTGTAGGTCTTGGAGATTATATATCTCAAGGTTTAGAATCTGTAGATAAATCTATAAAAGATTTTGAGAGTGAGTTTAACTTGTTAGACACTGCTCCTGGAAAAACTGTAAATAACTTTCTTAGCTATGTGGATGATATCTATAAGGATGTTGAAGACGATAGTAATCCAAATTTAACTCCTATTGGTAAAGAGTTAAATCAGCTTGGTAAGACTGTAGGTAGATTTTTCCCTCAAATAGCTGAAGATTATCAGATATTTACTAAAACTGGACAAGTAGATAAGTACTTAACAGAGGGAACTAGTTATGTTGAGGCTATAAAAAAAGCAAGAGATGATATAAGGGAAAATCAAGGAGGAGTCTACTATAGTAAATCTGGTAAATATATCACTAAAAAACAGTTAATAGGGCAAGGGAATATGCTTCAAGCTTCAGAAGACTTTAATGCCGACTTAGCTAGCTTACCGAATAAAATGATTAATCCTAAATATATAGAAGATAAAGTTATAGAACTATCGGCTAGTATGGCTGAAAATGTTTCTAAAGTCTCAGAGACTTCTATAGCTGGGCCATCACTTAAGAAAGTTAAAGATAATTTATCTACAACTGAAAAAGAATTAAGAAAATTAAAGCAAGCAATAAAAGAAGCTGAAAAATATAGAACTACTGGATTGTATAAAGTTACATCTGAGCAAGTAGATAATGCCTTAGAGACTATAAAAATTGCAAAATCTAAGAGAGCATCTAGAATTAAAAATCCTTTTCCTATAGTGAATCAAGCTGAAAAATCTAGAGTTGCCAAAGAAGATGCATTAGACCTTGAGTCAAAAACTTCAAAGATGAAAGAATCTCAAAGGACATTAAGAAATCTTTTGGATGATGAGGTGTTGTCTAAGTCTGGATATTACGAATCTAACAATTTTAATAATCCATTTGGGAGATAGTAATTTAAATGCCTAAATATACAAAGCAATCCTTAGTCGCGAAGTATAAGCAATCTTATCCAAACACAAACTTAAGTGACGATAAGTTATTTTATGAGATTTTAAAATCTAATCCTAACATAAAAAATTACGTTTCCGATTACAATTCGGCAGCCTCTAGCTCTATATTAGACGCATTGCCTGACTTTATTAAAGATGGGTATAACAAGTCTATTACAGGTCATGCAGATGAGTTACTACATGGTGGAAAAAGATTTAATATGAAAAACTATAGACCGGGAGTTATAGAGGATATTGCCTCTTCTGCTGTATCTCTATTAGTCCCTACGGATTACTTAGCTCTTGGCCCAGCTGGTAAAATTTTTGGCACTGCTGGAAAGGTACTCTTTAAGGGATTTGCTAGCGCTGGAGTCTCTAAGAAGATAGCTAATGAAGCTGTTAAGAAAGCTATAGCTCAAAAAACTGGAGCAAGTGCGGGTATATTCGCTTCTTATAGCGGGTTGACAGACGCATTAAGACAGCAAATAGATACTGGCGATATAAAATTAGAACAAACATCTGAAGCTACCATAAAAGGAGGTCTTTTGGGAGCTATTACTGGTGGCGTTGGTGGAGCATTAGGAGCTAGAGGAGCTAGTTCTCTAACTAAAGTAGCTGCTGAGACCGGAGTTCTTGGGACGATTGCTCCTCTATCAGAAGGTCAACTCCCAACTCCCGACGATTATCTTCATACTGCGGGTGTTATATTGGGTGTTAAAGGAGGGCAGAAGTTATTCTCTAGCCCTAATAAAATGAGAAAGCTGTTTGAGAAACCTTCTAAGGAAGAAATATATAAACCAGAGGCTAATGAAGCTACTGCAATAGCCGAAGCAAAAGTAAAATCAGATATGGATACTGCTATGTCTACAAGCGAGTGGAGGTCTGGGCAATTAGCTAAAAACAATAAGCCGTTTAGCAGGGTTAGAATAGCAGGTAACCAAGGAAAAAATGCATATAGAGTAGAAGATTTAAATACTAAAAAATATACTAATATGAAAATTGAAGACTTTCATAAATTATATAAAAGAGGCAAGAAAGATTTAAGCATAGAAAATATAAGAGGCCTCAAAGAAAAAGAAGTTGACACTCTAGAGTCTGATTTGGGTTATGATAAAAAAACCACCCAATCATTAAGAAAGAGATTTTGGACTAATAAAGATGATAAGTTCTCTACATTAAAAGGAGCTGATGATGGTAGCCTTTTTAAATATAAAGAGAGATTGAAGGCAGAGAAGCTTATTATAGACGAATCTAATAGGCTAATGAAAGAAGGTTATAAGATACCTACGATGCCTAAAACAAATTTTATAGACAATTATTTACCTAAACCTCTTGCTGAAATGTTTGAAGTTTTTAAAGGCCCAGAGCTAAGGTTTAAAGACCCTAATGCTAGGAAATATCAGTCAGAGGCTTATAAATATTTTGATAGAAAGTCCGAACTTACTAGTACTTTATTTAATCAAGGATTAAAAGAAGGTATGGGTAAGACAATGAGCAGAAGAGAGCTCAAAAAATTAGGCTTTAAAAATGAAAATGAATATTGGGAAAATTTTTCAGACAGAAAAGAGAGAGGAGAGCTTCCAGTTTGGGATTCTATTACTAACCAACCTTTCTTAGCTGCAAGAGAAGCGGGAGTGCAAATACCGGGTTATAATAGACATTATGTTCCAATAATGATGAAACCAGAGATAGCTGAGATTATATTTAACGACGTTCAAAATGTTGCTTCTAAATTAAATGCTACTAGTAATTTATTTGATGCTTTTAATGGAACTAAGAATTGGATTAAAAAGAATCCTGAAAAAGCTATGCAATTAGAAGGCTTAATAAAAAAAGCAAATATGTCGCCAGAGTTAAGAGCTGTTATTAAAATGAATATGAAGTCTGGAAACAATCCATTGCTAAAAACATTTGTAGATGTAGGTAGGTACTCATTTAATGACCTATATAGTGTCATGGGTAACTTAGAGAAGAGCAGAGGTAAAGTATCATTACCTAAAGAATTTAGAGAAAGAAACTTTAAGAATTTATGGTATAGATATGCTTATGGTACTGCTAAAAGGATAGCAGAAGTCGAAACTTTTGGTAGAAAAGGTGAGAAATTTAACGCCTTATTAAAGTCTGTAGATGCAAAAGACGCTAGAAAAGAAGCAGATATTATGAGAGAAGTTCACTCTCATATTACTGGCAGTATTCACAAAAACCCTGCTCATAATCTATCTCCCATGGGAAAAAAGATAGCCCAAAATGTAATGGCTTGGGAAACTAGTACTAAGATAGCCCTTGGTACGGCTACAATACCTAACGTATCTCAGTTTATGATTTCATCTGCTTTGGATGCTGGATATTTAAGATTTTTTAGAGGTATAATCTCTCTAGCAGACCCAAAAACTAGAGAAATGATTAAAAGATCTGGTGCTACTGAGTACAGTATGCTTACAGAATTACTGGGAACCTCTGCTATGAGTAGCAAGACTTCAAAAGTAGCTGACTTTCTAGGTAAGTGGTCTGGTTTTCAAGGTATTAATAGAATAAATCAATGGACATCTGCGGCTGCAGGTAATGTATTTATAAAAGACTTGCATAAAATAGCTAGGAAGTCTCCAATTAAAGCTAGAAGAGAATGGGCTCAAGGCAAACTATCTAATATGAATATAGACTATAGGAATGCTTTAACTGAGAAAACAATTCTACATGGAGTTAATAGGTTTGCTAAAGATATGAACCTGCAAAAAGACATATTAAAAGACCCTCTAATC
>Ga0181394_1001183_pt1 | contig 11484 bp, 28 predicted proteins | sample 17SPOviralmetaG_FD_130123 | JGI IMG/M metagenome (GOLD analysis project Ga0181394, IMG submission 130123) | Marine viral communities from the oligotrophic San Pedro Time Series (SPOT) site, San Pedro Channel, CA, USA - 17 SPOT_SRF_2010-11-23 | ecosystem: Environmental > Aquatic > Marine > Strait...
AAGAAAACGCACACCCACATGAGTCCTTCAAAGGTGAACTTGCTATAGTTCATAATGGAATTATCGAGAACTACAAGCACTTGAAAGAGTTGCTGATGGATGAGGGTTACATCTTCAACTCAGAGACCGACACTGAGGTCCTCGCCAACTGGATAGAGCATACAAAACTAAAGCGTGATTTGAATTTGGTGGATGCAGTACACGAGGCACTCAAATTCGTTCACGGTGCTTATGCAATTTGTGTTGTTGAACCTTCTGCTGAAATGATTGTCTGTGCGAAGAAGTCTTCCCCCCTCGCCGTCGGCATTGGAGATGATAGTTTCATCATTGGTTCTGATGCAACTCCGATTATTGGTAGGGCAAAAGAAGTTATTTATTTAGAAGATAATCAAATCGCCATCGTCACCCGTGATAAACTTCAAGTAAAGGACATTGACAACAGGGATACAGGATTCTTTCCAGAGAAACTTCTTCTTGATTTGCAGGCAGTCGAGAAGAAGGGTTTTGAGTCTTTTATGATGAAGGAGATTCACGAACAACCTGAGACTATTGCTGACTGCTTACGAGGTAGATTGGCAGCAGCAGGACCAGAGATTGCTCTCGGCGGAATAGAAGATGTAATGCCGAGACTTCTTCGAGCAAAGAAGATAACTATTGTTTCTTGCGGAACGTCTTGGCACTCTGCTCTTATTGGTAAATATCTTATAGAGTCCCTCACCAGAATACCAGTCGAGGTTGACTACGCATCAGAGTATAGATATAGAAAACCTATCATTTCTAATGACGATGTGGTTGTAGGTATAACTCAGTCAGGGGAAACAGCGGATACGAAAGCAGCGCTCGAAATGGCAAAAGGCAAGGGTGCGTTGATTCTTGGTGTCGTAAATGTTGTGGGTTCCTCTATCGCCAGACTATCAAACGCTGGAATCTATACCCATTCAGGCACAGAAATTGGTGTTGCTTCCACAAAGGCATTCACAGGACAGGTTGCAGCAATCACCATGCTTGCTATAAAGTTGTCCCACCGCCTCGGGCACATCGACGATGAGAAACTGATGGACCTTAAAGACGCACTAGCAATAATACCAGACCAAGTCCAAGAGATACTTGATGACTCTGCTGCAATCGAGTCAGTTGCAAGTATTTATGCCAATTATGACGACTTCCTTTATCTTGGACGAGGAATAAACTTTCCAGTTGCTCTTGAAGGTGCGCTCAAGTTAAAAGAAATAAGTTATATTCACGCCGAAGGTTATCCTGCTGGTGAAATGAAGCACGGACCCATTGCCCTTATTGACGAGTCCTGCCCTTCTGTCTTTGTAATGCCGCACGATGATTCTTACGAGAAGACTGTTTCGAACCTACAAGAGATTCGTGCAAGGTCAGGCAAGGTTATCGCAGTTACAGATAAAGAAGATAAAAACTTAACAGAAGCAGCAGATGCTGTTATTATAATACCTAAGACAGAACCAGAGTTAACACCTCTGCTCACAACAATCCCTCTTCAAATATTCTCACATAAGATAGCGAGAATTAGAAACAAGGATGTTGATAAACCGAGGAACCTTGCTAAATCAGTAACAGTTGAATAGGAGTTCAAGTGAATCCATATTTTAGAATCTTCACAGGTCCGATGTTTGGAGGCAAGACAACAAGAATGCTCGCAGCGTTGGAGAGGTATCAATATCAAAACAAAAAGACCATCCTATTCAAACCAAGAATGGATAAAAGATATTCAGAAGAAACAGTTGTAACTCACAAGGGGCAAGAGCACAAGTGTGCTTTGGTTGAGAAAGGTTTCGAAATCTACAACTTATCCAGAGACTTTGATGTTGTCGGCGTTGATGAACTCTTTATGATTGAGAACTCAGCAGATGCTTTGATAAAATTGTTTCAGCAAGGCAAGACTGTTCTCGTGTCCTCGTTACAACTATCTTCTACCTCGGAGTTCCTGCCAAAAGGATACGAACCATTTCAAGAGATGACAAAGATAATGCCTTGGGCAACAAGCATTGACATCTGCCCAGCGGTATGTTATAAGTGTGGTGCTGATGCCTTCTATACGGAAAGGTTGGCGAAAGAAGAAAAGAAAGTATTGGTTGGTGGAGCAGAATCTTATCAACCAGTTTGTTATAAACATTCAGTGATGGGGAAGCAATGAAGAATAAAGAGTTCAAAGAAGCAATAAGAAGAGCAGAGGTTGGCGTTGGAATATTCTCTGCTGCTGTTATGTTTATAACTATTTTACATATAATGTCGCTTTTTGTTTGACTTCTGCCTTTCTCTTTGGTATCTTTAATATGTGGTTGGGAGAGAAAGGAAAAAGATGACTAATCAAGAATTAAGAGAAGCACTTCGTTTGTTACTTCAAGTTTGGGAAGAACACGGACAAGAAGGTTGCGAGGCATTGCTCGCTGCTGCGTTGGAGCAAAACTAATGTTTGTTGGAAATCTAGTTCGACATGAGAATATGGGAGAGCATTTTGGAATCGTCGTTGCTCGCAAGGAATTCCCTACTGGAGTTGTAAGGAATCAAGTCCAGTGGATTCCAAATCATATCGCCAAAGGTCTTTGGATAAACTCAACTGAGTTGGAGCGACTTGACTCTGACGAGATTAACATTTTACGAGGGAGTTGCTAATGAAAGTCGGCAATTTAGTAAAGATTCCTAACTGGCAGTTGAAGCGAGAGCGATGGGTTGGTTGGCGAAAGCGAGGCATCGGAGTTGTTCTTGACGTTACGCCCTATGCTGTCCACGTTCGTTGGAGTAATGGCGAAGAACTCGCACACAAGACGCATCCAGAAAAAGGTGGTGTCGTAAATCACTTTGAGGTATTAGTATGAAAGTCGGCAGCATAGTCAGGTTGTCTCAGAGAGGCAAGAAAAGCATCGAAAGTTCAATGGCTCGTGAGTCAAGAAGACTTGCGAGAGAACTCAATCTGGGCGTCGTTATTGAAGTTATGGAACACGTCAAGACGAAAAACGTCATTTGTAGAATCGCTTGGAATGGTGAGCAGCGAGTGAGAACTTTCACTTCTCCGATGATTGAGGTGGTAGCGTGAAAGTCGGTGACTTGGTAAGACTCCAGCAATCCACAGCAAACTGCTGGGGCATCAATAGAGAAGTTGTCCTTGTGGAAAAGGTTCCAACGCCTGACCACCCTTGGGACTATGCCTGGAATGCTCTTGTCTCTGATGGTAGGGTAATAGAGTTCGGTAGGCAGATAGAACATTCATCCGAGGTTGTTCAGTGAAAGTCGGTGATTTAGTAAAATTAAACCCAGATGTTTTCAAGATGGATAGTCATATTGGTGTTGTTACAAAAGTTATCCACGATGCCAGCGTTGAGGTAACTTGGGTAAATCTTATCACTGAGTCTGCGTTCCCTCACAAACTAATAAAGGTAAGTAAGTAATGGTAGAATCAGTTTTAGTTGTTAGCGTATTCTTCGGCGCTTGCTATGTTGTCGGATACATTTTTTATGGATAAAAAGTTCATAAAGTTCTTGACTTCTACCTCTCTCTTTGCTACTATCTAAGAGTGGTTAGGAGAGAAAGGAAAATTATGAAAGTTGGAAACTTAGTTCAGTGGGTTTTGAATCAACCTGGGTTCCCCAAAAGACTGGGAACTATCACAGAAACATTTCATCACAACGGGCAGATATCAAGTCATCGTGTTTGTTGGTTTGAAAAAGGTGAACTCAAATCTAATACTTTTCGCCCTCGTGATTTAAAGGTGGTAGCATGAAACAAGGTAATTTGGTAAGAGCAAGAGGTTTTGACATGAACAGACTCTTTGTAGTCTTAGAGACTCGCAATGAGCGAGGTTATGAAGAGTTGCGACTTCATTGCTCGGAGAACCCTTTCCTTGAGCAAACTTGGTCTAATGCAGACTTCTTTGAGGTGGTTCAATGAAAGTCGGTGATTTGGTAAAGTGGAACTACCCGAACTCTACCGACCCCGATGCGCCAACTATCGGAGTCATCGTGAGCGAATACAGCGACAATAGCATCCAGTCTTACTGGAATGTCAAGTGGACTTGCGCCGCAAGACCAAACATTCGCCCAATCAGCGCAGAATACTTGGAGGTTATCAATGAAAACAGGTAACTTAGTCAAAATGCCTACGGGTCACTTCTGGTGGAATAACAGGGTAGGTGTCGTAACAGAAGTCCGTATGGGAGGTTTCTCAAATCATAAAGGCGAACACGTTGTTAAAGAAGAGTGCAAGGTAGAGTTCGGCGATGACTTTATTTGGTATCAGAGCAGGAATGTGGAGTTGGTAAGTGTCGGATAAGACTTATAAGGTAGGGGACTTGGTAAGACTTGACCCAGAGAAATATGGTGAGTTTACTGCCAAGATGCTGGGAGTGGTCTCCGAGGTCGATGAGACTTATGACTGGTCGACACTTTCAGTCTCTTGGATAGGAGACAGAGAAACAACTGGTCATCTTCCTAGCGACCTGAACTTGGTGGCACAATGAGTAATAAAGTTTATTATGATGAGTCTTGTTATGTTTGCTCCTTGGAGATAAACGCAGTACGCAAGAGAGGAGAATCCTGTGGAATTCAGTTCGTTGATATTAGCAGCCCTGACTTTGGGAATCCTGATAGGGACTTTGAAACTGAAATGATTGGTGAGTTCGACGGAGAGGAAACATCAGGTCCAGAGACTTTCCGTCGGATGTACGAAGAGATGGGTTTCAAAAAAAGTGTTTGCTTTTCAAGATTACCTGTGATAAAGTCAGTCTTAAATGTTGGTTATCATATCTTTGCTTATTACATTAGACCTAATTTGCCCAAGAAGAAGTCTGAACCAGTCGAACCAACGCCCAGCGAGAACGCAACGGAACCTGACTTTATAGATTACGATGGCATGGGCAATCAAGGTAGGTTTATAAAGAGGAAGAAGAAGTGATTCAGGTAGGAAATCTTGTAAAGTGGATATCAGCAGCAGATAAGAACACTCCAGGGTGGCGAGAGGAGAACAAAGATATGGTTGGACTTGTCTATGAGCGTGTTCGTGATGGAAACATAAGACTTTATGAAGATTGGTTTTGGGTATTATTCGGTGAGCAAAAGATGAGAGTGTTTAGAAAAGATTTGGAGGTAGTGATATGATGCTTGGTGAGGTTAGAGAACCAGGGGCGTTGAAGTTGCGGGTCGGAGACCTTGTGGAGATGAATCCAGCAGCAATGCTGAATGGCGGCGGTCTCGCACTTGTCATGGCAGTCTGCGAAGAAAAAGAACTAAAAGGTCTACATGAAGTTCGTTACCTCAAAGATGATTACGAAATAATGGCAGATGATATGATTGATATTCTGAGAGTGGTGAGTAGAGCAGGTGGGCAATGTTGATTCGAAAAGGTGATAAAGTATTCTTCAATTTCAGTAGAAACGCTGAACCAGAGTTTGAGGTCCACGAGGTTCTCGATTATGGTTCTATGTGCAGGTTGAAGCACCTTAAGTCAGGTGCCGTTCAAAAGAGTCTGGTGAGAACCGAAAGACTCATTAGGGAAAAGAAGTAAAGTGTACGATACGTTACCAGTTTTGCAGGGGGTTGCAATGGTTGAAAGTGCTGTTTCGGTTCTTGCCTGGGTAGGTCTAGGTACAATTATTTACGGTTGCTGGCGAGTTTACTGTAGATTCTTTTAGTGCATCTAGTTATTACATTAGGAGGTCCGCAGTGAAGACAATGGCACCGATGTTTATCGTACTTGGGGTTATCAACGGGGCATTTGCCCTTATGCAAGGTTTTATGATTCCACCAGAACAGCAGGCAGGGTTTTCAATTTCTGCTAAAGAATATTTTCTATACTCGTTCATAATGTTTGCTCTCGGACTCAGGATGTATCAAAAGAATATGCAACTGGAGCAAGAAATGGAATGATACGACCCTCTGGATTCACTGACGACTTACCGAACTTCAAACCAGGAGACTTGGTGACGTTTATCGAAGGTGATTCCTGGGTTTTTATCACAAAAGCAGGACAAGAAGCAAAAGAACCACCAGTTGGCATAGTTATTTCGATGTTTGACGATGTGGGGATAAGAGTTTACTGGTCAACTGGTGAATTAACAATGGAATGGAGAAGTCAATTGCAACTCCACTCTACCTATAAAGAGCAAAAGGAAAAGAATTGCGTAACCGAGCACTAAAAGTTGGCGATTTAGTTGATTTTCGTTCAGTATTCTTTGGAGCAACCTCAGAGAAGAGAAGACCAGGCATTATTCTTGAGATAGAAGACAAAGAACCAGAACCTTTTGAATACCACAATAACAGGGTTTCCTGTTGGGTCCTCTGGGCAAATGGCAGGAAAACGAGCGAATGGTACTCGCTTCTTGAGAAATATGACGACATACCGAGACATAATACTGATATTGCTTAGTTTTATTGCTTTATCTTGCGCCGAGCATGAGGAAATAGAAGAGTCTCATAACGACAGAGGATTTATTCTTTACGTTTGCTACAATCCAGACTCTATTTGGCATTTGTCAGAGTGCAACGACCAGTGTACAGCGAGGGATTACGACGGAGACGCATATTGCCCCGCTCTCTTTGCGGTTCAGTGCGAACGACCAGCAACAGAGTTTATCCGCATTGCTTGCGGTCTTTATTATCGTCAGGGAACAACTCAGAGGTGAACTTGTCGCAAAAATTTCCAGAACCAATCCACACTTTACACAAAGAAGCGTGCAAGAATAAAGAAAAGTTTTATATTGACCCTAAGACAGGGTTTAAAGTGATGACAGAATACTACCTTATTAAACGAGGATGGTGCTGCGGTTCGGGTTGCAGGCATTGCCCTTGGGAATAAATATATATTTTTTATTGACACGACACCCTGATGGTGCTATTGTCTTCTTGTAGTTGAGAAGAAAGGAAAAACAACTATGCAGATAAGACATTACACACTTTATCAAGGTCTTGAGAAACACTACCTTTACACTTGTGTATATATTAGAGGTCGTTACTTCTACTTCGAGAGGAAAACTTGGAGAAATATGCAAATAATCTTCATTTTATCCTTGACTTCTGGCATCATTTCGACTATTATCTAAGAGTAAGGTAAAGAGAAAGGAAAAGGTTATGTCAGTTCGTTGTGGTTATTGCGGTAAATACGGACACAATTCAAGAACGTGTCCCGAGCGTACAGAGGAGAGTAAGGAATGGAGCGAGTCTTACTACAAGAAGCAAGGTAGGAAGAAGGGTTCCACTACAATGTGTTCTTACTGTGGACTCATAGGGCACAATCGTCGTACCTGTCCTCACCTCAAGCGTAGAAAGCAAGAGGCACTCAAGACAATCGAAGGTTCAGTCAGTCGTGCTCTTCTAGAGTTTCAATCCTGGGGTGCGGGCGTCGGTGCCTTGTATGAGGAAACGACATACTGGAAAGAATCCAAAGCATCATATATGGTAACTGGTGATAAACTCGAAGCAGGTGTCACATATCGTGAAGAGCGATATAGGGAAGGTCACGATGGCGAATGGGGCACCACCAGTTGGAGCAGGAACCAAGTTCCTACGTTCCGTGTTTGGGTTAATGCCACTAAAATGTTTGGCGACGATAGGGCACCTGTTCGTACCGAAGTAAGCAAAGTCTTTGTTCACAGTGACGAGGACAGACAGATTGCTGGTCTTCACTACCTTATCCCATTTGCTAAAGAAAGTTGTAACAACAAATGGTTAGGTAAATCTTCCAACTCTTTTCCTTCTGTTGTTGCCGAACGTCTCCGTGACATCGCAGTGAGAGAAGTAAACGATTATTATAGCAATAAAGAAAACAAACATCCAGAATATGCTAATGAGACTTGGTTCGACAATCAAGAGATTATGGAAAGGCATGGTGCTTAAATGAGATTTTATACAGACGCAATAGTCTTGTTGATGCTTGTTGCTTGTGGGACTGAAACAACTTCCCATCCAGTGGACAGTGTGGAGTGCCAACCTTATCACGAAACTTACTCACATTCAGTCACTAGGTGTTATGATGAAGAAGGTGAAGAGACCCAAAGCGTTTACATTGCTTGTAACCCGAGGGCACGACCTGACGAAAGGTATGAGGATTGTGTAAACGATGTGTTATTAAAGTCACACAACGATAGCAGTTGCATTTCAGAGAACATTTGTATGAATCTATGGGAAGAAGAGGAATAAGTTATGTTTAATTTAATTAAAGTTCTAGAATGTGGAAACAAGTTCTTGTTTGCCAATGGTAAAGGAGACTATCTTGTTGCGAGTTACTCGACAGCATTTGCAAACCCAGAGTGTCTTTTATTCAAGTCAAGCAATCAAGGTGAGATTGAGGATTGGGCAGAGTTGTATGGACAGAAGTTCGGAACTGAACTCGTCCCGAGTGTTCCAAAGAACGAGGCAGTTTTCTCTGTTGTTACCCAGTATAATAATCTACTTGCGAAGGGTGATTATACTGGAGCATGGTCTTGAGTCCTTCACCAGCACAAATAGCAAAAAGAATTATCTTGATGTTGATGGTCGGTGGCGTCCTTTATTGGATAATGAAAGAACCGACAGATGGAAGCGACGTATTGAGTAGGATAGTTGAAACTCTTTCAAAAAGGGTGCTATCGAACCTTGGAGGGGCAGAATGATTAGGGATTACGCAACTATGCTTGCACTGACAACCATAGTAACACTCAGTTTGAGTATTATTTTACATATCGTGTTTAAATTACTGTGAGGGAGCATGATTGGTTTAATTTTACTCGTATCACTTATAAACTTACTCGTAGTGGGGTTTGTCGCACTTAAGTTGATTGAGATAGAGTATCAAATGAATATGGCAAAGGTTCACAATGACGTGACACAGAGGATACCAGTAAGAAAGAGAAGGAAGTTTTGATTGAGCAAGTCTTCGCCATTATTGGTGCAACAATAGCAGGAGCATCAGTGATAAGCAATGATGCCGTACAAACGCTTGGAACCTTTATGGTGTCTAACAAGAAGACTCCTTGGTGGAAATTGTGGATAGCAGCGTCTATTGTTGCCATTACAGCAATCTTATGGAGTTGGTTTAATTATAGTGGTGATATAACATTCGGGAGATTAGATAGAATCCCTCCAGTTAGTATAGAATGGTATCACATAATGGCACCTGCTATTCTTTTGTGTCTAACGAGGGTAGGAATACCAGTATCCACAACATTTTTAGTTTTATCTGTATTCTCAACTGGTATAGTGTTTGAAAAGATGTTGGTAAAGTCTGTAATGGGGTATGCAGTTGCTGCTGTGTCTGCTTATGTTATTTGGATTGGAGTAACCAAACTAATAAACGAGAGAAAGAAGATTCCAGAGAAGCAAGAGCGAATCTGGAGAGGACTACAGTGGGGAACAACAGGTTTCTTATGGTTTACTTGGTTATCACACGATATGGCAAACATTGCTGTATTCTTACCGAGACAACTTGATATTTTTTACTTGACATTTGTTTTGATTCTAGTATTATCAATGTTGGGTCTGGTATTCTATGAAGGTGGAGGAAAGATTCAGGAGATTGTAGCAAACAAGTCATCGACAAGGTTTGTAAGGTCCGCAACAATAGTAGATTTTGTTTATGCTGCAATCTTACTAGTATTTAAAGAGTGGTCGAATGTTCCAATGTCTACAACTTGGGTATTCGTAGGTTTGCTGTGTGGTCGAGAGTTAGCGATAGCAACTTGGCACAAAGGAATGACAAAGAGAGTCCTTCCAGTTGTCGTCAAAGATTTATTAAAGGTCTTTATGGGTCTGGCAGTCTCGGTTGTCTTGGTTGTGATTGTCCAAGGGTTAAAGGGTAATCTATGAGGTTCAGTGGAAAAGAGATAAGAGAAATTACAACCATTGCAGTGGTCTTGATTGCATCGGCGACGTTCTTTTATTATTCGATTGCGGGCGGACAGTAGAAGAAGTAGGGCAAGCGAATTTGCGGGAAAATTTTCCAACTTAAACCAAAAAAGTATTGACCTTTGCAAAGTGATTTGATATAATGTTTCTATAAAGAGAGGGTTAAGAAAACCCAAGGAGAAGAAGAATGTTTAACAACAAAAAGAAAACTCACTATATTCAGATGAGAATGGAAGATGGAACAGTAAAAAAGATAACCCATCCTCATACTCATCGAGTAACAAAGACAAGTTTTATTAGGTTAAAGCGAGTCCTTCCTAATCTAGAGATGGTTAAGAAATAAACGAGGGAGAATAATAAAAATGAGAAAAGTTGTACAACAAAGAAGAGACGAGTTCAAGAAAAAGAAATGGAATTGGGAACAGTATAAAAATGTAATGCAAGTTAATGTCCAGGAGTATACAAGACTAAAAGGTTATCCACCTAACTCCCTAGAAGAGTTAAGCGAGGAATGGAATAATAATAAATCTTTTAAAGAAAGTATAATCTTTGATTGTTTAACTTTAGGGTTAGGTAAGGTAGAAGGTACACTAGCGTTTATATATTGTAATACACCAGATGCAAAACTTAAAGAAACACAACATAATTGTATTAGGTATAGAGAAGGTTTAGAATGTGCTTTCCAGTTTATCTTACCTAATGCAACATACTATAAAGCAAAACCTAAACTTATATAACATAATAACAATAGGGGTCTATTAATTAAGTTAAATTATCTTATTAGGGGTATATTATAACTAAACTAAGTTATAACATCTAATAATAGTAATGCTTAATACAAAAATTAATAAGACTTAATAGATAAAGTTATGTGTATTAAGCATTAATATAGTGTTAAGGTAAGGGTGAGAATGGGGTGTATCTAGCACACACTAACTACCCTTGTAAAGGATTTTCTTCTAATTCTACTTGTCAAGTGCAAATATTAACCCTTTACACCTTGCTTAACCTTGGCAAAAATTGCCCTTACAGGCGCTATAGTTTAAATTGCTCTAGGAGGAGATAGAAATGTTCGAAGGAATACTAAGCGATAACGAGTTTATCTACACTGCAATCGGGTTTCTTATTATGGGACTCGCACTAGGTTCGAGGAGAAAGAAAAAGTGAAATAATGCGTCAAAGCGCTTGACTTATTGGAATTATCTATGGTATAAATAGATATAACCAATGGAGGTCAAGATGACTAACAAGACAAACAAAGTTCAAATCGGTAACCGCAACCTTAAAGCAGGAGATAGAGTTGCTCAATCTCACTCTCTCCAGTACTTCACTGAGTTAGGTAATGGGTTCCCTTGGAAAGTTGTTCAGACCTGGGATTGTGGTGACATGGCAAAACTCGAATGGGTTGGTCCAGATGGTAAGGAAAGCGGCGGTTACGCTAATGCTGTTCTTACTAACTATCTTGTAAAAGAGTTCAAATAGTTCTTGACTTCTGGTGCCTCGTTTGCTATAGTTTATATGTGGTTGGGAGAGAAACCACTTAACAAAAAGGAAAAATCATGAAGCGAACAACATTTCTTAAAAAAGCAAAAAAACTAGGTCTTAAAGTTGAAGAGAACGAGCGACGTTGTTATATACGTCATAACGG
>Ga0181394_1001186_pt1 | contig 11465 bp, 11 predicted proteins | sample 17SPOviralmetaG_FD_130123 | JGI IMG/M metagenome (GOLD analysis project Ga0181394, IMG submission 130123) | Marine viral communities from the oligotrophic San Pedro Time Series (SPOT) site, San Pedro Channel, CA, USA - 17 SPOT_SRF_2010-11-23 | ecosystem: Environmental > Aquatic > Marine > Strait...
CAGATTCCAGCGTCTGCTGCCCCCGGTGCTGCCGGCACTCATAACTCCCAATCGGTTAACCAGCGGATTAACGCTTTTGATAATAGATTAGTGGGACGCTTATTACTTGCGAAAACATACAGTGATAAAACAATAGTCGAAGCAGGAGATGCGAATGGACAAAGTGAAACCAATGAACTTAAGGGATACGGGGATTTAAGTTCACAGGCCCAGTTTGATGATTCATTTAATTTTCGGTTAAACGGCACTAACGTTTTTTCGGGTGACGGTTTAGATACTGAATCAAAGCGGGCAAGCGTTCTCGTTGACTCTTTCGGAGATGTAAGTGCCAATAATTATGCCGTTAAACGTTCGGTGGGAACCAATATAAGGGGGACAATCGTTAATAAATTAGGAGTAATCGGCGGACCGGCAGCAACAGCAGAATCAGACCAAGTAGGTCAGTTAGATTACTGCGGATTTGACCTAAGTGCGAGATGTCAGACATTACAACTCTTATATAAGAGATCAATTCCAAAGGACGGAGACGCCAAACCTAAATATGGCAGTGCATTAGATATTCATATTTTCGGGGAAGTTCAGAAGACTTTAAATATGAGTGGGGACAAATACACAATATCTTATAACTAATTTTTTCTTAATTTTATTTTATTTTAACATTATATAATGGATTCAAAAAAGGAATTAATACCGACTACACAAATTATAGAACTTCGGGAAAGAAACTCTCGAAGCGTAAAGGTGGCAAGTGGGGATTATAGAGTTAATCTCGACCGACCAATCACCTTAAACGAAGGGGACAGCGTTTCTATTCATTCTGCTTATATCGATACAAGTGCCCAGTCAAGTGGTCTTATAGAAATTGTAGAAGACAAAGTCCAAGATGCACTGCCGCCTAATGCTCCACCAATACAAGCGGGACACGGAACTATATCTGCGACTTTTGGTTATTATGTTGTTAATATACCAGGTAGCAATGATGGACATTATTCTGAAATAAAGGGAAATTCTAAGGCGTTTAAACCGGCGGGGACACTTTTAGAAAAAACAGATGGGAAAACTTACGTAGCATGTCACAAGACAGTCGTAGGGGATGTTCACACTGAAGTCCAACAAACAACTGGATTTATTTACCAATTCGATCCAACCGAATTTAACAGTAATCCGGGCACGCTTGTAAATTCGGCGTTATATATATTCCCACCCGATTCTCCTACTGCCCAACCCGGGACCCCTATTGTTATAAGCAACGCTGGGAAATCCGGTCCATCCCTTGCTTTTGTTAGATCCTTGGTGGATAGTGATTTATTTTTAAGAATAGATCAGAATTTTGTCGATAAAGTAAACGCCGACGCAGTTAAAGGAGGATACGGTTCTGCCATAAGAAGTATGCCAAAATTTCCAATATTTTCAAAACCAAATGGATGCGGAATTAGAAGTTGTGACATCCCAGGACAAAAAAACGAAATTTTTTTTAACCAAGCAAGAACCGCTTTCGATGACCCCTTTGGTTCGGTAATTTCTACACTTGCTGGCGAAACCGACAATTATAACTTAGTCACCGATAGTGTATTTTTAAGATTACCAGTGGGGAAGTATACTGCCGGAGAACTAACACACCGGATAGGATTGGAATTTACCAAAACAGATGCGGGAGGTGCTATCAATCCTGCCGACGGGTTTGTTGTAAATAATGCCCTTCTAAAAACTATTAAACAAATGAGAGTGGAATCAGCGGGGAAATCAGTGAATCAAGAAGTCCACTTTATAGAAAGCGAAGCGGGCACGCAAAGTTTCCAATTTACAACACCCGCAGTGGGCGGGGGACTTAATTTTTACTGCGGATCTTCACAGTTCGGTTTAACGTATAATGACCAAGATAATAAAGTAGAGATAGATTCACTCCACCTTCCTTTATTAGATGTTTCAAACGCATCCGCCACTAACAAGGCAGGAGGTTTACCCGAAATAAGAGCATACAGTGCAGGTGCGCCTTTACGTCCGTTTTTCGTTAATAAGCATAGCGGTGTATTTATTGTTTCCGTTTATCCTCAGAGTGTTTGGTTAGACGGTTTAAAATTACCCCCTTCTTTTATTGCGGGTGGCGGTGCGGCAACGAAAGTCTCATTAGACGGCACCGATTCTACGGTTCATCTATTTAGGGACGATAATGCTTTAAAGGATGGTATTAACATAACGGGTCAAGATGCGGGTATAGATGACACAGTAAATAAAATAGCAGGAGGTAATAACGCCGCCGGACAGTTTGAATTAGATCAAGCATTCGATATACCCCCGACGATCCCCGTATTCGATGACTATTTAGAATCTACAACAGAAGAGACTATCCCTATTTTCGGGGAAGAAATAATTAATACTGCACAATATGGAAGTGCGGATGAAGGTTATTATCAGTTAGAAGTATCAATGGGACTGCCGTTTTTGGTTGAAGGTAAAGACCAAAATAATAATAAGGTGGCGGGACTTTGTTCCAAATATTACCAGGCGGGTTCCTATACCAGCACCCAAGGAGAAGCGTCGTTCGGTGAATATATACATAAGGGAAATCCCCTAGAGATTAGTTCGTGTAATGTAAGAATTTTAAATCCGGATAATTCCCTCGCCACGGATATACAAGATAATAACGCCATTTTTATTAAAGTTCAAAAATTAAAATAATTAAATATATTATAAAACAATATGTCCAAATTAACCCATAGGAATAATAAGGCACAAGCGAATCATAGTTTATACCAAACTAATTTATTGTCCGATCATAGTCAACTACTAACGGATATTAAGAATAACACCGCAAATATAAATGTTAATGTTGATTCATTGGAGGTAAATACGGATGGATTAGAAACTTTAATAACTGCGACAAATGCCAAATTACCAAGTGCATTAACGGGTAGCGGAAATTTAAAGGTATGTCTTCAAGAATTAGGAAACGAAGGAAGTGAAAGGTTAAACGTTGATGTAGGTTCGACCGTTTTACAACTACCGACAGCGTTAACCGGAGAAGGAAATTTAAAAGTAAGTATCCAAGAAGATCACACGCACGACCTATCAACTGCCGCCAATCAAGTTTTACATAACACTAAATTAGATAGTATTTTAAGTAAGAACACTGATGCCGAAGTTCACCTAGGGAACATCGACACTGGGATAGATGTTCTTGAAGCATGTGTAGGTTCAAATAAAGTAAATGTAAATATTGCTTCCGGATCAATGTCGCTGGCGACCGGGGCCAGCACAGAAGCAAAGCAAGACACCCAAATTACTCACCTTTCGGAAATTGAAGGTGCCGTAGAAACACTGGAAGGATGCGTAGGTTCTAATAAAGTTAACGTAAATATATCCAGTGGCAATATAAGCGGGTTCTCCACCAGCGCACTCCAAACGGACACCAATACTTTATTAACAACATTAGACGGAGTAGTAGATAATATTTTAAGTAAAAACACGGACGCCGAAGTTCATTTAGGAAACATAGACACCGGGATAGACGTTCTAGAAGCATGTGTAGGTTCTAATAAAGTTAACGTAAATATTTCCAGTGGGAATATCTCCGGATTCTCAACCAGTGCACTTCAAGTTGACACCAATTCTAAACTGGACACTCTCGAAAGTTCATTAACAAGCATGGAGTTAAAACAAGACACCCAAATTACTCACCTTTCGGAGATCGAAGGAGCAGTAGAAACACTGGAAGGATGCGTGGGTAGTAATAAAGTGAATGTAAATATATCTTCGGGTTCAATGTCACTGGCGAGTGGTGCTTCCACTAGCGCACTCCAAGGGGACACCAACACTAAACTGGACACTCTTGAAAGTTCCCTAACAAGTATGGAAGGAAAGCAAGACACCCAGATTACTCACCTTTCGGAAATCGAAGGGGCGGTAGAAACACTGGAAGGATGCGTAGGTTCTAATAAAGTTAACGTAAATATATCCAGTGGGAATATCTCCGGATTCTCAACCAGTGCACTCCAAGGGACAACCAACACTAAACTGGACGCCTTAGAGACAACCTTAACTGCGATCGAAACGGATCAAGCAGCGTTGGAAGTATTACACACCGCAACTAATAGCGCACTTACAACAATCGACGCAGTATTAGATACCATAAAGGTGGACACCGAAGCAATTGAAACCGCAGTCGAAGCACTAAACGCCCGGGATAGTTTAACAACTACTTTAATTATTGATGGACAAACAGTAAGCAGCGGAGGCGGGACGCATACAAGCAGTTCAGTAGAAGTCACCAATATTCCGCCAGACGGAAAATTAAAATTTTTACTTAGAATAAGCGGGGTCTCGCCCGCTGATATTGGTGTAGCAGTTCAATTATCGGCAGACGATACTAATTTTTTCGGAGCAGACCTGGGTATGATTACGCAGGGAGTTGCGACGAGTGGTGTAGGTCAGTTTATTACTTGTAATTTCCCAGCAAAACATATAAAAATACAATTAACCAACACTAATGGAAGTTCTACTGCGACCTGCACAGTTCATATGTTTAATTAACTTTTCTATTTCTTATTTTTAAAATCTACAATTAAAATATAATGTCTAAGAATATTTTGGTTAGATTACATTCAACTTCTAATGATGGAATTTTTGATGCCCAATTCAATGATGAAATTTTAATTAACCCGGAATCTGAAATAGCTCTTCAAAGCGCATCTCTTTCCAGGTCACACCAATTCATAGAGATTAACGGATACAATGATAAAATAGAATTTCAAATTTCTCAAACAAATGGATTAAGATCGGTATTTATAAACCACGGAATTTTTAATAGAAACACTATTCTCGCAGAATTAGGAGAAGTTCAAACAAAGATGAATAAACTATTAAGAAGCAACGAAACAAAAGAAGCGGGATCACAAGTCAATATAAGAATTAATCAAGATAATAAAATGGATTTTGAATTCGGGTTTCACTCTATAAGTAATTTTTTAACTGTACCTAATCCCCAAGTGGAAAAAGTAAATGTAGGAAAAACATCCAACACCTTAAGAAATACGGGAGCAGAAACAAATGAAGTCCACCAAAGTTATGTTTACGGATTACAACCCTTCTGTAAAGGGGCGGGGATATGTAGAGCAAGATTAAACAAACTTGTCACGAGCGCAGGCGGAAGCGGAATAACAATGGGTCTCGTAGAAGACCTAACAAAACTGAGGGACGGAAGTTTTAGGGTGGCAGATATTAAATACGGCATAAGAGTCCCGAATAACACCACGCATGTATTTAAGAATATTAAAGACGGTGTAGAGACAGACAACGCCGCAGGTATAGCACCTCTAAAATTTTTAAATCCAACGAACGCCGATAACGATGTATGTCATATAGAATTAGACCAAGGAAAAATTAAATTAATAATTTACCAAGACGGCACAACAACTGATATAACGGACGGTGACCTGGATCTCGACCAAACAAGGGATTATTATTTCTTTATAGCAATTCACGGGTCATCGGATAATACCCGAATCAATATGGCAGGTTATACAGTCGATCCCTTTTCAACACCTCCGGCAACTTTTAATTTAGATGTTCACGGACTAAACGCCGAGGACAACGAACTCACTGCACCCGCAAATCCCAATGTAGTTAACAGACCTACTATATATAATTTAAAATTTCCTACACGGGAACTGGCGGATTTTTTCGGATTTACTTCAACAGACCAAAACCCAAACAACGTGACCTCACCCATAGGTTCTTTTATAGGGCAGAACGTTGTAGACGATATCATATTCACTGATACATACCTTATCGAACTTCTAAATCTAAACTTAGAATCTTATGATAGTTTAAGGAACGGCAGGAAAAATATTCTATCTACTATTCCTATTTCAGAAAGAATAATAAGTGACACCGGTGTAATTCAATATGAACCGAACACACCTTTTTATATAAGTTTAAATAATAACCAACCCGTATCTTTAAGGAATATAAGGGCAAGGGTAGTCACAGATAACTATGAATCAGTTATAATTGAAGGATTAGGCACTTTAACGGTTCTAATTAAATCCCCCAAATCTTAAATATTCTTAATTTGTATAGTATTTATATATTATTACTTGAATTAAACATAAATTTTAAAATTTATGTTAGTTTCGGGGGGTATTTTTGATATAATAGCATAAATTAAGCACTTTTAAAGATTTGTTTAGATAATAAGAATATTATATATTCGAACTATAAATGAAAAGACATTTAGAATTATTTAGTGGGACGCATTCCTTTGGTAAAGTGTCTTCCGATCTAGGGTTTGAAGTTATATCCTTAGACCGGGATCTTGGTGACGCATGTCCTTTCGGGTCGGGGTATATTTCGGGGAATCATATAAGAGCCGATATAATGGAATGGGATTATAAACAATACCCTCGTAATTATTTTTATTTGATCACCGCTTCCCCCGTTTGTTTATGGTGGAGTATGTTAAAATTCTCGCACATAAATAGAGTGTTAAAGAACGGTCTACTTTATACAAGGGAAACAATCCAGGAGGATATCGAGAAGTATGGAGTGCCGATGGTGGATAAAGTATTTGAAATAATAGATTACTTTAATCCCGATTATTATCTTGTAGAGAATCCCCAAACGGGTCAAATGAAATATTATATAAATGACTTAATTCCTTTTTACGATGTTGATTATTCCGAATATGGTTATCCCTATAAAAAGCGCACAAGACTATGGACGAATATAGAAGGGTTTAAACCTAAACTATCCCAACTTAAAAAACATCCGGCGTCAATAGGACACTGGAAAGGTTATGATCGACCCAATAAAAAACAAGTTGATAATTACCGAATACCCGAATTATTAATAAAAGACTTATTTAATTATATTTAATTAGAATATATAATGGACAGGGCAAAGAAGATGGCGAGTGATTTACTGGGTTCTGAAAAGAAGAAACCCAAGAAGACTGAAGCGCAGATATTTGAAAAGGGTATTGAGAAAAAAAAAACTGCACTAACTTATAAGCAGAAGTATAATAAGAAGTTTAACAATGGTGAGGATGTAAGTAATAGCAAAAGTAGAATGGCAAAGCAGACTGGAATTCCTAAGCGTATATTAGACGATGTATATGACAGAGGGATAGGTGCTTATAAAGGGAACTTATCAAGTGTAAGACTTAAAGGAAGTTTCAAGAAGAACCCCGACCTGCGTAAGGGACCTTCTAAAAGGTTAAGTAAAGAACAATGGGCAATAGCACGGGTATACGCTTTCATTATGAAAACATTAAATAAAAGAGAACCCCAAAACCAAGATCCCTATTTAATCAAAACTGCGAGGGAAATATTGAAAAAAAAATAGTATGTAAATATATAATAAATTATGGATCAGAAACTAAGAACTTTTTTATCACGGATAGGCGGTAAAACTAGAATAAGAAAAACGATATATGAAATTATGCCCGAAGACTTTACATATTATATTGAACCATACCTGGGCGGAGGTGCTATTTTTCTAGGTTATAAATTTAAGAAAGACCAAAAAATTATATTGAACGACTTATGTCCTACTTTAATATCCGCATGGAGGTTGATGAAAACTTCCCCCGATGGTGTTATAGATGAATACAATTCCCGGGACCTAGATTATTTAAAAAGTATTTATTATAAGGAAACAAAAGACGACCTGCACAAACTAGTTAAATATATACTCCTTCATAATAATACATTTGGAGCGAAAGCAAATCCCAAGGGTTTATTATATCGAGGAATTAACCCGTGGCCAAAATTGAAACTTATGGATAAGTATAAAAAAAAATTAGAAGGTGTAGAAATTCAAAACCGTGACGCAATAGAAATAATAAAAGAGAATAATTACCCTGATGCTTTTTTATATGTCGATCCACCTTACGAAACTTCGGATAACCTTTATAAATTTGATAGGACTAATTTTGAGATTTTACGGGATACGTTAAAAGACTTCAAAGGTAAATTTTTATTAAGTATCAACGATTCCGAAAATATTAGGGAGTTATTCAAGGAATATAATTTTACGGAACTTACTGATGGTGGAATAGGTAATAAGTCGATAGGTGTGAATAAAAGAAAAGAATTATTAATCAAAAATTTTTAATCTTTTCAAATATTATAAATGCGTAAAATTTTATTGACCTACGAAACCAAAGAATTAAGACAATTAGTGAGGGATGCCAATAAAAAGATCCAACAAGGAATTAAAGAACAAGTAAAGCAAATAAGACTGGATATTATGAAGAAGAAATTAATTAATATAACTAAAAAGACCCGGGAAGAAATTATAGGTATAATGGAAAAGAGAAAAGAACTATTTAAAGGTCTAAAAGAAAAACCTGCGGGGACAAGTATCATGCGTGAGAAGAAACCCAAAAAACCGAAAGGACCCGTAGCACCACCAAGGACTAAATTTAATATCAAGAAGAACGACCCTATAACCGATCTCACCGAATTCAAAAAGAAGGAAGCGGAAAAGAAAGAACCTAAGAAACCACCTGTGCCAAAACGTCCACCAAAACCCGAACGGGTGAAAGAGGGAGTGGCCAAGGCACCCGCCCTAGAAAGTATTAAAGAAGAGAAGAGTAAAGTTAAAGTTTTAAAGAAACCAAAAAAAACCTTACCCGCTGACTTAGGTCTTAAACAAGCACCTGCCGCACCCAAACGAAAAGCAAGATCCAAGAAACCTATTCAACAAGTTAAGGGTCAGCAAAAATTAAATTTTGGTAAGAAGAAACCACCGGTGCCTAAGCGTCCACCTAAACCCGCATTCTTAAAAAAGGGAGTGGCTAAAAAATCTGCACTTGCTTCTATTGTTGAAGAGGTTGAGGAACTTCCGCCGATCCCGAAACCAGTGCCGAAAGCAAAGGAGCAAAAACCAAATCCCAAAAGGGAAAAAGCATCAGTCAAGGCGATGAAGAGATTTATCGATTCAATAAATAATTTAGGGAATAATAAATCCTTAACCTTAGGAAATATTGAAAATAAGAAAAAAGAAGTAAAACAGAATTATGAGACTATAAAAGAATTATTAGAATTAGAAGGGGATGCCGAATTCCGAAAGGACAATGCACAATTATTAGAAGATTTCAAGAAAGCAAAGAAAAATTATAAACCCGCATTTAAGCAAGTAATAGAAAAACTAAAACAACCTAAGGAACCTAAGAAAGAAGAAAGGAAACGGGCGACCGATTTATCTAAACAAGAATTAAGAGAAGCGATCGAAGATAGAAAAGAAACAATAGAAAAATTAGATGATGAAGATGAAGATGAAGCAGACCAAATTAAAAGACTAGAAAGAGAAATAAAGAAGTTAAAAAAATTATTGAAAAAAAAATAGATGGTGTATATATATAATGGTTTTTAATTGTCTTCTATGCGAGAATGAAACTATAATTATATCCCGCTTTTGTTCTTCTTGTCAAAAGTTAAAAAGAATTATGAATGTATATGGATCAGAAAAGTGCTTAAAAATATTGGAGAAATGTTGTATAAGAGATGATGAACAAATAGACCGTAAAGTTGAATACTGTAAAAAGAATGCCTCAAAGATTTATGGTGAAAAGGCGGATGATCAAAAAGATTATATTAATCCTAAAAAATAGAATTTTAACCAAAATAAAAATATATATTGTAAATATAGAACAATGAAAAAGGGTGTAAAATATGATAGAGAGAAATTATATCCGAATGTCTACATTTATAAAATAGTTTGTAAAGACCCCGCTATAATGAAATTTTATATAGGAGCGACAACTAATTTATATCAAAGGAAAGCGCAGCATGTGAATTCAAGTAAAACAAAAACCACCCCGGTCTATGAATTTATTAAACACTTTGGTGGATGGGAGAACTGGAAATTTGAAATTATAGAACAATTAAAATATAAAACATTAGATCAAAAAAAAGAAGTAGAGAAAAAATATATTGACTTCTATAAACCCCACTTAAATAAAAACGTTATTGGTCGAACCTTCAAGCAATATGTTAATGACAACAAAGAACGCATATACACTCAAAATAAAATTAATAGATTAAGAAATTTAGAAAAGCGCAGAAAATACCTCAGAGATCGTTATGCCAGAGAGAAGGAGAAATATCAAAAAAAAGGAAGGGAGAATTATCAGAATAATAAAGAAAAAATAAAAGAAAGGAACGGCATGGGACTTCATTGTCTTTGTGGATGTAAAATAAGATTAGGGGATCGAAAGATACATTATAAATCTCAAAAACATAAAACCCTTCTTAAAAAAATATTTGAAGATGTTAATGTATAAAATTAAAAAATATTCCTTTGACAGAGCCCGTGAATTAGGGGTCACAATAAAACCCTCCACACGGAAGTTAAAAAAAATAGATGTATTTAAAAATGATAAGAAGGTGGCTTCCATAGGTGATACGCGCTACTCTGACTTCCCGACCTTCACAATTGAGAAGGGTAAGAAATACGCAGAAGAGCGTAGACGCCTATATAGGATAAGACACACCAGAAATTCAAAGAAGGTCGGCAGTCCAGGTTATTACGCATTCAGAATTCTATGGTAATTATTTCTTTTTATTATCTATTTCTACTGCCATTTTATGAGCGGTTTTAAAAGTTTTTTTATCCCGCATAAACTTTAACATATTTTTTATGTGTTCCGAATTCATTCCGCCTTTGTGCAGTTTACTATGTTCTCTTAATTTTTTAGAATTACTTTTATTAAGTCCGCTTATAGGCGGTTCTGAACTGGGAGCATCTGGTTTCTTTTTTGGTTTTTGTTCTTTTGGCATTTTTGTTTTGGTTGTATGATAAGGCATTTATATTAACTAAGAAAATAATTTTACATTTCTATCAAAGTTAAGAAGAACATATAAACAAGTCTAGGATCCGCCGATACGTTCCCGTCCGATTCAATTTCAACACTAAATTTAGTGCTTGAAAGGTCAATATACTCTAAGAATGGAAGACCTATAATGGCACCCTGCTGTGCGTTTTGGTTTCTTGCGTTTGCCATATTTAAACCCGCATCCCCTAGTGCTTGAATTCCCTTTCGGGTCATATCTCCTCGATCGTCCACTCGATAGGTGACATATTTATTTGTGGCATCGTTAAATCTATATTCGACTGAATTCAATTTCCCGAACTGTTCAAGTGCATAATTATCTTTTTCTACTGCCTGGTCAGAACTTTGCTTTAAGAAGTTGATCACCACTCCGTTAACTGCTTTGCTTGGGACTCTTGCCACTAAATTACTATTCGCACTATTAACGCTTGATTTAATAGATACCACCGAATTCATCATCATCTTACCTTGCTTTCCATCATCCGGGCGAGTGGTAAAACGTAATACGACATTCTTGATAGTGTATTTGGTGTCGGCACTTACGTCTTCGCCATAGAAGGCGTGTCCGTTTCTTGCGAGGTTTAAACTTACCTTAATATATCCGTTCTTTGAAAAACTATAAGCATCACCC
>Ga0181394_1001192_pt1 | contig 11418 bp, 23 predicted proteins | sample 17SPOviralmetaG_FD_130123 | JGI IMG/M metagenome (GOLD analysis project Ga0181394, IMG submission 130123) | Marine viral communities from the oligotrophic San Pedro Time Series (SPOT) site, San Pedro Channel, CA, USA - 17 SPOT_SRF_2010-11-23 | ecosystem: Environmental > Aquatic > Marine > Strait...
ATCCAAACACAAAGGAATTTTAAATGAAGTATAAAATCTTTCAAATTAAATTAACTGACGCTGAGGTGGACCTGATTAATGAAAAAGGCCATGACTCAGTACACAAACAATCATTGAAACTTGATATGAACCTGCGAAAGAATGATACAGGCCGAATTGCCGCTGATGCTTTTAATCGTGGTTACTATACACATGTGTCTAATATTGAAGCAGACTCACTAGAAGGTGTGTTCCACGTTGGTAATGTTGGACCAGAAGAGAACATCGAACGTATTGCCCCTATGCATAGTTTATCCGTGGGCGATATCGTAGAAGATGGAAGTGGCGCCATGTCAGTTGTTGCTGGTTATGGCTTTAAAGACGTAATTATATAGGAGCGTTATGAAATAGTATGAGTTTCAGCACAAGCGATTTCGACAAATGGATGAAAGGCCAAGGGAAGAGACCACCTATACCAGGTACAACTCTGACAGACAAGCAGATAAACATTCTAAGGAACTATCCTGAGTGTCAGACTGCGAATGATTTGCCTTTCGATATACAACAAGACATCATTGAACTCAATGAGTATGATAATGCCACGACTACTGATGGTAACCTACAAGGAGAAGTGGATGCGTTTCTGGAGAATCAATATAGTTTACTCTCAAGAAACTTTCGGGAGTTTATAACCAAACATAGGGAGCCAATAGAGTGATTACATTAAAGAATGGATTAATACTGAGTGAAGACAACAATGGATTTGAAAGTTTCAACCACCTTACGAACAAGATTGACCCAAAGTCTTTCACTAAGTTCAATGAATTACCTGATATCTTCTATAAAGAAATCAATGAAGATGACAGAGTATTGTTGACCACCCTTGAGCATCCAGAGTTGGCCACCATACTAGAGCGAACGAAACGATAAACATAGTAGTTATCTACTATACAACGGTGAAGTGTTCTTATTCCTAAGGACCTTTACTCTTAACCAAACTATGAAAATAGGAGACGTATAATGGCATTTGATATGTATAAGACACACAAGTTGGCCGACCATTTAGATTCAGAAGCATATGAGCATTGTGAGTGGGCGATTCAATCGTTCTATGACCTTGAATTAGAGAAGAATGAGTATGGTTATGACCAGAACGTATATGAAGTTCTCACTAAGGACCAAATAGAAGAGATAGACGCTTACATTAGCCTACACTCAGCAGAGAATATGTGGCATGAACCCTATAGTCTCTCAGCATTGACTCGCATTGTTGACCAATGGTATGAAGAACAAGGTGATGAAGATTATGGTGTTGGAATTGATATGGGTGAACCTGATGATGGTGCATAATTCATATAGATGAAGTCATATATATGTTTGGACCCGTCTAAATAGAAGTACAACATAACAAGGAGAGAAGTATGAAGATAGGTAGAAAACCACCAGAGGGCGCCTTACATAAGAGAATGCGTAAGATGTCTGACCAGATAGGTATGATATGGTTAACTATGGTAGGGTACATCGTGTACATAGAGTTCTTTAAGAGTGGATTATAGGGCACCATACACCACCATCAAAAGAGTGGTGTGTTCATGGTGGACCACAATGTCCGATAAAGATAATTACAAAAATATATTATCCTCTATAAGAATATTCTAAAATAATAAATTCTTAAAAAACCGATGGGTGCGTGGTGGTGCCAGAAAAGTCGTGTACCTCGAATCCGCGAAGATATTGCCGGCATTCTTTTAATGGATGTGTGGTACTTTTTTCTTTATGGAGTTGTGGACCTTTTTTCTTTCTCTCTATAGGGGATTAAAAGTTTTCTCTAGTATACGTTAAGGTATATCTATCCAGTCTATCTGGTCTGATTTGATTCTTTTCCAATACCAGTCTGGTTGTTCTCTATCTTCTGGTAATGTACCTATATACTCTTCACCTGTCTCTAAGTCTACTAGTTTCCACTTATGTGGTGCTTTAGTTCTTAAGATTAAGTCTATAGGCTTATTCAGTTCTATTACCTCTGTGTTATCTATAAGGGTTCTTTTTGTCATGGGGTTTCTCTCTATGTATGGAATGGGATTTTTTGTGAGTACTTGGTTTTCTGGAAAATCTCCGGAGTATTTTTTATTACTCCTTAGGTACTTTTTTCTTATGAGGCTTTCTATATCTAAACTTCATATTTGCGGCTTCTGTAGTCCTGCCTTCTGGTATCTCTTGTATCTTACCGCCCTTTGCTAAGAACTCTTTATAGGCTTTCTTACTTAACTCTCTGGCTTTTTGTTTCTTCTTATTCACGGTACTTGTTATGCTCATCTACTTAGTCCTTTGTATGGGATAGATAGCCACACAATCTTTAAATCATGTGGCTATGCTATATCTATTTACTCGTCTGCTAATGAGTACTCAGTATCCATGTGAGCATCGTCTATCAATTCGTTTATATCGAATATCAAGTCGGATTGCTTTTCATGGAGTGCTTCTAACTTCGTAAGACTCTTTTGAATCTTATCTAGTGTACTCACTTTTTTCTTTGCTTTTATCTTTTTCTTTTTAGCCATAGTGATATCACTCCTTTCTTTATTCTTTTTCCACTTCTTATAGCCTCTTAGCCATTCAGAAGGATTAATTTTGTTTCGCTTTACAAGTAAGTCCATATCGTGAAGACTCACAAGTGTCCCATCGGGTGCGGTGTATCTTATGCTATCCATAGTGCTATCATTAAACCTATGAGTAGTCCCTTTATAAAACTAATCCAGGCCATTCCGTAATGACTTATGTTTAGTTTCTCTTTACTCCAACGATAAAGGTCTGCATGTTTCATTATAAAATAATCAATCATATTGTTCTCCTTATGTATTCAGTCCACTTGAAGAAGGAGGTATTCTCCACCATTCTTCAATGTCATCTGGTTCTTTTTGTTTGGGTGTTATGTCTTCTTTTGTTTGAGGTTTGATGTTCATTTTCCCTAACTGTTCTTTGTCAACACAATAGATGTTCTCTATCTTCTGGACACCATAGAACTCCCACGTCTTATAGAAGAGAGGTTCTTTATTCTCTCTTGCATAGTCTAAACAGGCTTCTTGTGTTGCAAACTCTTGAGGAAACATCATGAGGTCTTTCCCTCCTGTAACAGGATTAAATCCTGCTAATACCACTAATATAATAAATGTCTTAATCACTTTAGTTCCTTTCTAAAATTTAAACTCGAATCCTTCATACTTTACTTCTTCTTCCCAGTCGTATTCTTCTTTATGCTTATCAGGCTTAGGTGTGGAAGAAGTTTCTTCATTGTCGGACGTTTTGTCTTCTGCTTTTTCTTTCTCATCAGGTTCCTTCTCTTTGAATAGTGGTGAACTACAAACAAGTATCTCTAGTGGCTTATTGTCACCATCTATAAACGTTTCCCATAATGGTCCGTCATGCATTCGCCCACAGTTCTCACAGTATTTCATATCATAAACCATTGTAAGAGATACGGAGATACCAGGAGTGTTGTCATACCAATCCAAAATACAATAAAGGACCATATATCTTTCATATCATAAACCATAAATTTCCTTTATGCCATCCTAGAACAACCATGAGTGTTATCATTGCAACCCAAAATACAACAAAGGCCCATCCATCATTCATATGCCTAATGTTAACCTTGCATCTTCACTCATCATCTCTTTTGAGAATTGAGGTGTATGTGTTAACTTCACGGTGACACTCTCTACGCCCTCTGTTCGTTCTACTGCTTCTTTAATATTCCCTGATATTAAATCACCAGCAGGACATAACATACTTGTTAATGTATGGACAATATCTACATGAGAATCTGTAATGTTTATCTCATAGATAAGTCCTAAGTCGTATACGTTGATGCTTGGCATCTCTGGGTCGTACACTGTCTTTAGTTCTTTTATTATTTCTTCTTTCATAATACCATATTCCATTGTGCATATGCGATGAATAGCCAAACGACTACTATCAGTATCCATCCCATCCATCGTATCATATAGTTCCCATAATCCACAAGACTGCAAATATTGTTAAACTAATCGTTACTGGTTCCATCTTCACCTTCTTTCTTTTCATTCTTAATCACTTGTTGTACACCTTGTGATATCACAACACCACCCAGTGTCACACTATGTCCGCCTACTGTAAACAAAACGGGTCCGCATCCTGATAAGAGTAATGCGAATACACAAAAGTATATAACAATAGCAAGGACATAAACAATTTTCTTACACATTTGTTCCACAAACCTAACATAAGTTATTATAGGTACAATAACCCATTGTCCCTAACAAGAGTACACCAATGAGAACACAAGGTCCAACATAGAAATAGTATATGGCGTTTTCACTTATATGTTTGCTCATTCTTTTTAACATCTTAAAAATCATTATCCCTTGCTCGTTCTTTTTCTCTTTTTCTTACACGAGCCATGTTCTGTTTCTTTTCTCTTAGTTTCTTTTCAGATGGCTTTTCGTAATACTGGCGTCTCCGTATCTCCTGCATTAGCCCATCTCTTTCAAGTTTCTTCTTTAGTATTCGCATAGCCTTTGTTACGTTGCCACCACGAACTTGTACTTCGATTGTCATTTATGCTCCTCCGCATGTGTTAAGTAGTATAAGAATAAGTAATACAATTACGGTTGTCTTATACATTATTAGTATGTTTTTTAATGTAATCAATAAGCCATGGATTATCCACGAATACAGTGGTTAAACCATTAGCAAATGTGTTTACTATTTTCTCCTCATCGCTGTTTGCTTCAAGTCCATATTGGTATACGATTCCATGCAGTATCTCATGTATCACCGTATTCACGCCAAATCGACTTGGTATGGTTGATTCTTTAAGTCCTATCTTCTGAGCCTGAGAGAAGAATTCGCCTTGTGCTTCTTCACAAGATGCAAATGTGTCAGGCCAGAAATCGAACGCATAGTCTATATACCCTATCTTAACCGAGTTCGGTATATGTTTATTCTTTTTTGATTTGTCCATATACTACTAACATAGCATAAAAAATCCGCTTTGGCAAGTAAAAAATTAATTAATTACGTATATAATAGTGTAAAAAAATTTCGCGGAAGGCGAAAGGTCTATGACCTTTGGGCTTTGGTAAGTATTTGGCCGCCGACATAAATAAAACTATGGAATTCTTACTAAAAGCAATCATAGGTGGACTTGTTATCGCTGGTGTCGTTACCGCGGCTGAACGAGGTAATCCTACAATAGGAGCGTTAATCTTGGGTATCCCATTGGCTAGTCTAGTGAGCATTATCTTTATGCACTATTCTGGTGTACAACCAGAGATATTCAGTCAGTTAGCAAGAGAAACTATCTACTTTGTTATGGTCAGTCTTATATTCTTTCCAATCTTTGCTTATACAATACTCCATTATGGGTTCTGGTTCTCTTTAGGCATATCACTATTTGTAACACTCTCTGCCCTTTATGGGCTTTTAAAGGCACTATAACTATGGCAAAAAAGATAGAAGTATGTAACGAGCCTTATACTGCAATATACTTAGACAGAATGGCAGACGGATATAAGATACAACCATGTTGTTTGTACAATGAGGGATTGATGGACTCGGGCAGACGAAAACAAGTCCACGACATCAATAATGTACAACTTGCCGCTCAAAACTTAAAACTAACAGAAGATACTTGTATCAACTGTATAAGTAAAGAGCGAAAGGGATGGTATAGTAAACGATTAGAGAGTCTGAAAACAAAGCCATCAAAAGGATTAGTCAGATGGGACTTACGACCAGGCAACACGTGTAATCTAAAGTGTGCAATGTGTAATCCAGGAAACAGTTCTAAATGGATGGAAGACATAAAGATATATGAAAAGTATGAGAATGAATACTCAGACTCTAACCTTGAACTAGATTGGGATTGGATTTATTCACACTGCGTTGATAAAGCAGAATTCATATATATTGCTGGCGGTGAGCCATTCTATATGAAGCCAGTTCAAAAGTTTTTAAAAAACCTGTCAAATCATTCTTGGAATTGTCAGAACACTCACATCACTATTCAAACAAATGGTATAAGTAACACACCTGCATTTTTAGAAATCTTATCTAAATTTGATAAACTACATTTCAGTGTAAGTGTAGATGGTTGGGGAGAAGTTAACGAGGTGGTTAGATTCCCTACAAAACACGATGAACTCTTAGTTGGAATACAAGAACTGATTGATGTGAAACCACATCGACTCGATTACAATATAACAGTACAAGCAATGAATCTACTGAACATCGATACTCTTGTTGAAGAATTTAGTAATCGTAACTTTCTAGTTAATCCTGGTGAACCTTATACTATGTTTAATTTAAGGAATCCATTCTATCTTAATATCAATGCTTTAAAGCCTGAGGTAATAGAAAATTCCGATATCAAAGAGAAACATGTCATGGGCTTTATCGAAGAATACAAATACGACCCAAAGAATAACATCCGAATGCAAAACTATCTATTAGAATTAGATAAGGCACGAGGAACAAACAGTCCAAAGATAATGCCTTGGTGCTTTGTATAAGCATTTAAATCAAAAACATATGACTTAATTAGATAAATATATAGGATTTATGCTTGACTTCAGGTATAGATTCATGTTATACTTACTTATATATGAGAAAATGGAGAAATATTAATGTTTAAAATGAAAAACTTAATACTAGTGGCATTGGTGATTACCTTAGGTGGTTGTGCATCATTCACTGAATCGGTTATTGCTATTCCAGGCACTATGGTCGATGCCGTTGGCGGCGTTGCATCTGCAACTTGGAATCTATTAACTGGTTGGATACCAGGAGTTGGACCAGAAGTGGCTGATATTCCAGTACCAGAAGTCGTAGAAGAAACGGTAGTTGCGGAGTAATGAAGTGAGAAGACTTTCACAGAAGTTCCTAGCCCGAATAAAATGGAGATATGACCAGTACTACCTAGGAAAATCATATCAACAAAGACGTGATAATGCTATGAAGATGGCTCACAATTGGACACATGAGTATCCAACTGGAACACCATTGATGTTTATCCGTGATGAAATACTTGCTAAGTGGGAAAGAGCAGACAGAGAAGCGGCTGGTGAAACAGTCAACAACTTTGCTGAGAAGATGCCATCGTTTGATGAAGACGCTATGGCAGCCTTTAAAAACTCAAAGCAAGATTAATACCCTATCGTAACTCTGACGATTTAAAACAAACCGAGCGTGACTCTACACACTCCCAGTCAAAGTGTTTAGATATTTACCGACAATAAGGTAGGAGCGGACAGAACGATAGGCTGTCGCTGAATTCGTAACCAGCAAAAGAATTGCTACAGACTGTATTGTGTTATGCGATATAATACTAGTTGGTGACAATATATGATACTCCTAGTATCATTATGATTGAAAATATTTGATTGGTAAGTGGTTGTTTTAACTTAAGCATTTGCCAATCTTATATTCAATTATGATAAATATTCACAACAAGTAATGAATTGGAGACACCCATGACAGAATCTTACATATATGAATCACCAGATGGTGGCAAAACAGTTACAAGACGTAAGTTTGGTGAGAGCAAAAAAGAAACTATTCAAACTGCTGACGAAGTAGTCACGGAGTTATTTGGTGGTGAACCTGCGGTATCAACACTTACAGAAGAGCAAATAGAAAATAAGTTTAAAACCCTACGTGAAACTTTGAAGTCTGCACATGTTCGTGCGAATTGGACACAAGATTACACGATGGCAAAGCATGTTAGAGAGACAGAAGACTTAGTATCACAGTTAGAACGTGATGTTCGTGTTGCATCTGAGACTGCCAAACTGGCAATAAAGAGTATAAACAACGATAATTCTTAAGAATTTACTGAAAAACAACGCAAAAACTTGACAGATACCACTTTTATGCTATAATAATAGTATATTTAATAAGAGAGGTAACTGATATGAAAGAGAATGACTTGTTTTTAGACAACTATCTTCGTAAAATTACAGAAGATTTCAAAGGTTTTGCTGAAAGTTCAAGCAAAGCAGTAAGCAAAGAATGGTACAGTGACCCTGCGCCACGTATTAAAGAGTTTGCCAATGAACTAGAATTGAAATTCGGCAACAAATATATTAAAATCTTGAGTGGCGGTTCTGCTCACTCATTCATTGTCAACACTGACAAAGATTCCAAATTTAAAAAGGGTGATATTCTAATGGCGGCTTCATGGTCAACGCCAGCGAGGAACTTTCCTCGTGGGAATATTTTTGATACTGACTATAATGTCCGTTGGACAGGAGCGTAATCATGGTTAAGAAGGTAACAACTTCATATTTACTTAAAGTGGTACTTGCATTAACTGTTTTTATAATTGGATTAACTTCGATATATTCTGTGAAGATATCTAAATTAGAAGGACAAGTTGAGGCACACCAATTGGCAATGACATTTGCCAATCAGGCTATTCATACTTTGTATGATGAAACTTTATTTCTAAAAGATAAGGGGATTGATAATGAATAAGATAGCAAAGTTTATTGATAACGAAAGAAACCAACCTTGGTCTATTCGTATCGTTGAAGAAGGCGACAAGTATGGTCGTGATGATTGTTTAACATATGAAAAAGAAGAACCAGTCATTGAATTCTATGATGGTGATAATGAGTTTGATAAGCACACAGATGGAACGATGCTTGGTCAATTTGTTTCTAGGTATTATATTTCTACTATCATGGACGGTAAAGGTGGTGGATTAAATCTTATGGGTTATGAACCTAAATGGCAAATTGAAAGTCTTGCAATGGATTCAATCCGTGATTACATTCAGAAGTATGCCAACACAGAAGGCTGGTCATGGAAAGAAGATGGAATGTTTAGTCACAAGTTTTTTAAAAACGGTGTCGAACTAGTTAAGTAATTCAAACCTATAGTTTAAACAAGGGAGCCGAAAGGCTCCTTTTTTGTATCTACCCTATTGATGTTACAGACTTAAGTTCGAACATTATAATTAACAACGTATTTATAAATAAAGTAGAACATAATTATTACCTTTAGAGGAGTTTTACATGAAGTTTATACAGGTGGTGTTAGCGTTAACACTCGCAACCTTTTCAACAGTAACATTTGCGGACACTACAAGTAGTGGAGCAACAACTAACGACCAGACGAATACTTCTGGGTCGAACACAACAATCACAGGTGGTTATTCAGCAGAGAATACAACAACATATTCCTCTGGTTCCACTAACGATACTACTAGCACTACAACGAATACAACAAACAATAATAACAATTCTAAAGTTCCAGTACCTACTGCGTCAGCACCAGGTATGAGTGCGTACTCGCAAGATATATGTGCTACTGGTAAATCAGGTGGATTACAATTGCCGGGTGTTGGTATTACAGGTGGTTCTACATCACGTGATATGAACTGTGAACGTATGAAACTTTCCAAACTATTGAACGACTATGGTATGAAGGTGGCCGCGGTTGCCATCCTTTGTCAGGACCCACGTGTCTTTGAGGCCATGGAACAAGCCGGAACTCCTTGCCCATTTGAAGGCAAAATTGGTGGAGCGGCAGTCAAGCAATGGAAGAAATATGATATCGAAAGACCAGACTACGACAAGTATGTTGAGAAGATGGATGACAGATTGAAGATTGATGAACGTATTGCTAAAGATGAAGGCACACTAGAAGAAAACGAATCATTGAAGGTAGATATTAAAGATGTGTCGAAACAAAACAAAACTCTAAAAGATGATATTGCAGACTTGAAGAAAGTTCAGGACGAATTGATTGCGGCCCAGAAAGCAGAAATTGAACGTCTTAAGAAAATAGTAGAACAAGAAGCAGAAGAGGCCAGAATTATAAGACTACAGGCTGAGGAAGATGCAAGAGAAGAAGAGGCGGCTCAATGGGCTGATGCTGAACTAGATAGACTTGAGGCTCTAGCAGACGGAGAGATAATTGTAGAAGAGTTACCACCTGTAGAGATAACTGATGAAGTTGTTGTTGAAGAAACAGAAGATGGTAGAGTTAAACTTGTAATCCCTGTTACGCCTGGAAGATAAATCATGCGTAAACTGTTTCTAGCAGTTATAGTTCTTTCGCTAGTAAGCAATCATTATGTTTATGCCGAGACTACACAGACTACGACTGTAACTTGTGTTGATACTGTTGTTCCTGTTGTGACTGAAAACAGTCCAATAGAGGGCGATACAACCACGACTACAACTACAACAGTTGTATCAGAAAATCTCACAGACTCTGGCAACATTCTAACTAACTCTACATTCGGTTCAGGCACGACATTCAGTTCAACCGGTTGGACTATAGAAGACGCACATAGTCATCCGGCATTTCCTAATGCAGGCGGGGCATCCTCGCCAACTGTTGGTGGTTCTGTTGCGGCAGAAGATGACACAGTAATAACCCAAACAGTAGCATCAGTTAAAACTAAAACTGGTATGTCTGATGCCGAAATCAAAAACGGATTCAGGTCAACACTAAAAGCAAGGATATGGTTTTGGAACAATTACGGACAAACTGTATGGCTTAGACAAAGAGTTACTGATAGCAGTGGCAATACTACTACACAAACTAGAACTATAACAGAGTCTGGTTGTGGTTATAATAATTGTGGCGAATGGACAAACTACGATGATACGTACATTCAAGGCTCAAATAACTCAGATGACTTCGCTATTGAAGTTGAAGTCTCAAATGATGTACACAACTACACAGGACACGCTCACGTTGGACCAGACATTGATGACATAGAATTAAACATTTATCATAACGAAATTACAGAGACAACACAAACAGTAGCGGCATCTACCTCTTCATCTACGGCATCAACAGTAGCAACAACTGTAGCAGTTGTAGAAGAGATTGAGTACTGTTGGCAAAAGACACCATCAACTTGTGCTGACCAACCTGGACTAGATGAAATTACAGAAGAGATTGATACAGCAATTGAAGAAATAGCAATTGAAGAAATAGAAGAAATAACAGTCATTGAAGTTGTTAACTTAGATGTAGTAGAAATTGAAATCATTGAGGTTACAATGGACGAGGCAATCGACATGGAACTTTCATTTGAGCCTGAACAATCATTTGAAGAAGCATTCACTAGCATCATAGAAGAAGCAGGAATGGAAGAAGAATTTGCAGATGCATTAGCAGAAGAGAATATAACAGAAGAACAATTCTTTGAAGAGGTTCAGAATGTTATGACAGAAGAGATGGGCACACCAGAAGTAACAATGGAAACTCCCACTGTTATTGAAGATGCACCAGTTGTTGAAGATGCACCAGTTGTTGAAGATGCACCAGTTGTTGAAGATGCACCAGTAGAAGAAACTCCAACAATAGAGGATGAGGCGCCAGTTGTTGAAGAAGAAACTCCAACTGAAACAGAAACAGAGCCAACAGTTGAAGAAGAAA
>Ga0181394_1001199_pt1 | contig 11374 bp, 16 predicted proteins | sample 17SPOviralmetaG_FD_130123 | JGI IMG/M metagenome (GOLD analysis project Ga0181394, IMG submission 130123) | Marine viral communities from the oligotrophic San Pedro Time Series (SPOT) site, San Pedro Channel, CA, USA - 17 SPOT_SRF_2010-11-23 | ecosystem: Environmental > Aquatic > Marine > Strait...
ACAAAAGATGCATAATAGTGCAAGACGACCTAGAGGGTTTGGCGGCGCTATGAAAAATCTTGGAGAGATTGAAATTTTTTTAAAGAAATGGCAACCTCACAGTATATTAGATTACGGTTGTGGAAAAGGCGTTATATCTGCCTACCTGCGGGATCAATATCCTAATACGAAAGTTGATGGCTATGATCCTGCAGTTCCAATTTATAAAGAGGCTCCTAATAAACCTTACGATTGTATTGTTTGTATTGATGTTCTTGAACACATAGAGCCTAGTTACATACATGAAGTATTAGAGCATATCAACACATTATCAAATAGATATATTTGGTTACGTATAGATACTATTCCTGCAAGAAAATTTTTAGATGATGGACGCAATGCACACTTACTATTACACGATCAAGAATGGTGGACTGAATTGTTATCAAGAAGCATTGAAGGGACAATAGTTTATAATACTTTAACAAGAAAAGGAAAAATAGACATTGCAATCGAAAAAACTAATACCGGGTGAAACACTCATATATGAAAGAGTAGATAAAACTGTGTATGCAAAATATGCAAACAAACCAGAAATACCAAGATGGATAATAGGAGGCGATCCATTAGACGTAGCACAAAAGCAGGGCAAATTATTCGACTATAGCATGTGGCAAGACATGATGGAAGAATCAGAAAATAATCCTATACTAAAAAAATATCTTAAGAAAGCAGTAGAGGCTTTCTTTTTAACAAAGGACAAATCATGAGTATATTAAGAATAATTGCAGGACCTTGTCAGCATGAAACACTTACTGACAGTATGATGATTGCTAAAGAATGTAAAAAAGTATGCGACAAGTATGGCATTGAATATTATTTTAAGGCAAGTTTCGACAAAGCAAATAGAAGTAGTATGCAAGGTAAACGTGGTGTTGGATTAAATGCAACATTAAATGACTTTGCAACAATCAAGAATGAATTGGGCTGTAAGACGCTCACAGACGTTCATACAGTAGAGCAAATTAGTCACATTACTACTTTCTTTAATGCAGTTGTAGATGTGCTACAAATACCTGCATTTCTATGTAGGCAAACTGATCTTGTACAGGCTGCATGTGCTACAGACAAAATAGTAAATATAAAGAAGGGACAATTTTTAGCACCATGGGATGTCAAAGGTATATTATCTAAGACAGAAGATGCTAAAGAAGTCTGGATAACAGAGAGAGGAACAAGTTTTGGTTACAATAGCCTTGTGGTCGACTATACTGGTCTTATGTATATGCTCGACAATTTTGACAACGATATTGTTTTTGATGTTACGCACTCTGTCCAAAAACCCGGAGGACTTGGGACTAGTTCGGGCGGTAATCGTGATTACGTCCCTGGGTTGGCTCGTAGCGGGTCTGCTCTTGGGATCAATTCCTTCTTCATCGAAGTCCACCCTATGCCTGATAACTCGCCAAGCGATGGTCCCAATATGCTTCGACTAGATGACTTTGAACAAGTAGTAAAAGACATTGTAGCACACAATTATGAAAGACCTAATAAATGAAAACAGCAATACTGATCCCCGCAAGATACGGTAGTACACGCTTTGAAGGAAAGCCTCTATGCACATTAGATGGTGTTCCCATGATAAAACGTGTGTATGACGCTTGTATTGCGTCTAAGATACCAACATACGTGCTTACTGATAGTATGCAAATAGCAAGTTTATTCAATTGGGATACCTGTTGGATTGATCAAGAAGTAGAATTTCAAAACGGCACAGAAAGATGTGCTGGTGCTATAAATGGCGAACTATTAAACAAATACGATAGATTTATAAATGTACAAGGGGACATGCCCGATGTAACTACTGATATGATTGAAGCATGTGTGAAATTATTAGACACATATTCTGTATCAACAGTTTATACACCTATGCCTGAAGAAATGCAAAACGATCCTAACAGTGTTAAGATGGTTAGAGCCGGAGACCAAGCACTTTGGTTTGGCCGCGGCATGACAGGCTACGGCGATTGGCATTTAGGTATATATGGCTACACACGCGATGCATTAGAAAGTTATATGTCATTGCCGCAAGAACGTGAAGAAAAGATTGAGCAACTAGAACAACTACGCTGGCTAAAAAGTGGTTGCAAAATAGGCTGTTCTAGTGTATACTTTAATGGTATAGAAATAAATGCACCACAGGACGTAACAGAATGGCACAACAAACACTCCCTATAAAAGACATATTAGCAGCCATCGATATGGGTGCAAAAAGTATATGGGATGAAATATCAGAAGAAGAACGTAAGCAAATCAACTTCTGGTTGCTAAACAGATATGTGAGTAATGTAGGTGGATCACGAGAAGCACAAGAACTTGCTGTATTTAAAACTAACGAATACTATAACAAAAACTGGAATGTGTTAGGTGTTAAACATCCTAAACTACAATGGCAACTATTATGTCAAGCAGGTAACACTGGAAAGATAGAATGGCACAAATGGCAAGGCTTTAAAAAGAAAACATCTAACAATAATGGTATTAAACTATTACAACAAGTGTATCCAAATATGAAACAAGACGAGGTAGAATTACTTGCTGGAACATCTACAAAAAAAGAACTCAAACAATTGGCTGAAGAACATGGTATCGAAATCAAACTCTAAGCCTTATGTTTGCAAATATTGTAACGTTGGTTATACAAGAGAAAAAACACTTGCAGTACATATGTGCGAAAAGAAACGTAGAGCTTTACAAAAAGATGAACGTAGGGTAAGATATGGATTCTATGCATTCCAAAGATTTTATGAAATATCTATGAACACAAAAAATGCAAAAACATATGAAGAATTTTGTAACAGTCCTTACTACAATGCATTTGTAAAGTTTGGTAGTTTTATAAGCAATGTTAAACCATTGTATCCAGAAAAATATATAGACTACGTAGTACGGTCTGGTGTAAAACTTGATCATTGGTGCAAAGAAGAAATGTATGAAAAATATGCTGTTGAGCTTATACGTAAAGAAGGTGTTGAAACTGCACTAGAACGTAGCGTACAAACAATGTTAGAATGGGCATCTGAAAATGAACCTGCACCTTGGAATCATTATTTCCAACATGTAAGTTTAAATAGAGCAGTGTGGCATATAAAGGATGGAAAGATTAGTCCTTGGCTAGTATTGAATTGTAAAAGCGGCAAAGACATGTTAAGTAAATTCAATGATGAACAATTTACAATGGTTTATCACGTAATGGATCCAGAGCACTGGGCAATGAGATTTAAAAGAAGTCCTAAAGATATTGCGTTAGTAAAAGATGTTGCAAAGGAAAGTAATTTATGAAAGTATTAATTTTTGGATTACCCGGTAGTGGAAAGAGTACACTAGCAAAACCATTTGCAGACTTAATAGGCGGCGTACACATAAACGCAGACGAAGTGCGTACTAAGTATGATGATTGGGACTTTACACCTGAAGGACGTATGCGACAAGCACAACGCATGAAACATATAGCAGACGGTGTTGTAATGGCAGGCAAAGTTGCTGTAGCAGACTTTGTATGTCCTACTGAAAAAGCACGTTCAGAGTTTAACCCAAATTATACAGTATGGATGGATACTATTGAAAAGGGTATGTATGAAGATACAAACGCTATGTTTGAAAAACCTGAAAAGGTAGATTATCATGTAGCAAAATGGTTCGACGATACACACGCACAATTACTACCAGTTGTAAAATCATGGATGGAGAAAAATGGTGTTTGATAGATTTAAACCAACAACACAAATGCTAGGTAGATGGCAACCTTGGCATGCAGGACATACTGAACTGTTTAAACGTGCATTAGCAGAAACAGGACAAGTTTGCATACAAATTAGAACTGTTCCGCAAGATACTGATGCTAGTGGTGGACGCACTATGACACAAGATGATAATCCATTTATAGTTACTGATGTTGAAGAAAATATTAAGAAAGAGCTTGCAAAAGAGGGCTTTACATATAACGAAGAATATGTTATAATGATAGTTCCTAATATCGTAGATATAAGTTATGGACGTGGTGTAGGTTATACATTTACTGAACACGACTTAGGAAAAGACATACATGATATTAGTGCAACTAAAATAAGAGAAGAAATGAGAGAAGAAGGTAAATTGCCTACTACAAAGGATATAATGAAGTATACAGAAGGCACTAGAATGGATGATGCCTATTACTTTTTTGATCCTGAAAAAAATAATGTAAGATGATGAAACAAGAAAAAATAACAGACTTCATTTATAATTTTGAAAATGTATTACGTAGAGATACATTTTTTACATTAAGTGAATTGCTAACCAACGCTGAAGGATATCATGTAAGTGATGTACGTCCGGGCAATAGCAAAATGACTGTTAAGAATGATTTAGTATTTGGCCTGTTAGCACACATGAGAGAACAAGTGTTTGCACAAATACCAGAACTACAACAAGAAGGATTTGGTTGGCAGACACTAGACTTTCAATGGTGTAATGCTCTTGCTAAAGGACCAGTAAAAGAAGCACACTGGCACACTGATGGTAAACCTACAGAACTTATGATTGTATTTTACTTTCACCATACGTGGAGAGAAGATTGGAATGGTTGTTTACAGTTTGACAATGTAGATATTATTCCTAAGCCAAATAGTTGTGTAGTGTTTCCTGCAAACATTCATCATAGAATACAGCCGTCAACTTTAGATGCACAAAGTTGGAGATATAGTGTTACATTCCCTACAACGGTTACTGACCAACCTTGGAGGATTGACTGTCATAAAATTAACAAAACATTAAGCGAACTACCATATGTTAGATATTAAAACGTGTAATCATACTTTTAATCATGTCGCACAAATAAACAAAGAAGGATATGTTGTGCCATGTTGTCATTACACTTTTGGATACAGTCCTGAATGGGATAAGTTTAATGTAGCAAATCTTGACTCGTTAGATAAAATATTAACTTCAGATCATTGGCAAAACATTAGACAAGAAATAAAGACTGGAAGCAATAAGTCGTGCAGTTCTTGTTGGAACAGAGAACGTGCAGGCGGACATAGCAAGCGTATGTGGGCAAATGACAAGCCTGTTAACAGTAAGTATGTTATTGAAGATTTAGAAATTGCATTAGATACAACATGTAATATGATGTGCAGAATATGTCGACCGTCACAAAGTTCTAAGTGGGCAAGTGCAACTGATGTGTTAGAAAAATTAGACAAACTACTTCCTCATGGTAGTCAATATAATCAACAAGGACATAATACTAATCATCGAAATGATCTTATGCGTGTACTTAATAACACTGACCTAAGTCATGTAACTAGGATAAGAATTGTAGGTGGTGAACCTTTTTACAGTAAAAATTTATTACCATTACTAGAACGTTTAGATGAACAAGCAGGCATTGAAAATATAGAACTGGGCTTTAGTACAAACGGAAGTATTTTTCCAAATAATAAAATACTAGATATATTATCTAGGGCTAAAGATTTAAATATTGATTTAAGTATTGACGGCATTGGTGATTTAGCATCAGTTACTAGACATGGTATAGAATGGAATATTATTAATAGTAATATACAAAAGTTTATTTCTTATTTTGGAAATAGTAAAATTGCAATACACAGTACTATTAGTTTATTGAATGTTAATCGCATACAGGAACTTTACGATTATGCATATAATTTACAATTACGTTCTTGGACTTGGACATTTTTAACAGGTCCAGAATATTTGTGTGTATATCAAATACCTACAGAGATAAGAAAAAAATGGCAAATTAAAATTAATAAAAATTGGAGAGGGTCATCTTACAATAAAGAATTAATGTCGCCAATAGAAGCAAAAGAAATGTTTGATTTATTCTTACAAGCAACAAGCATACTTGATACACACCAAGGTCAATCTTTTAAAAGTGTTAATGGTAAAATGTATAAATTAATTAAAGCAATGAGAGAAGAGAATTATGCCTGATATTGATATTGACTTTGCAGATAGAGATATCATTTTAAACAAAGTAAAACATCGTATAGCAAAACTTGATAGTGGAAAGAAACATAACACCGGTGTGTATGCTACTGAGATTCCACACAATCCTGTAGACAACTTGAGTACGATTGAACATAAGACAGCAGAAGAACGAGGATACTTTAAATTAGATTTTCTAAATGTGTCTATTTACAAAGATGTAAGAGATGAGGCACATTTAAAAGAACTGATGGAAAGGAAACCAATATGGCAACTACTGGAACACAACGACTTCAGCGAAAAAGTATTTCATCTAAACGGGCACAGCGATCTGTTGAAACAATTGAAACCTACCTCGGTAGAACAATTAGCGGCAACACTAGCAATTATACGTCCAGCCAAAAGACACTTAGCAAGCAAGAGTTGGCAAGAGATATTAAAAGAAGTTTGGGTAAAACCGACAAACGGTGAATACTACTTTAAAAAAGCACACGCATTTGCATATGCAGTATCCGTAGTGGTACACATGAATTTGTTATGCGAACAATTTAAGTCTTAGGTGGCTTTCGGACTAACTGTACATTTTTACGTTTAACTCTTCTAATAGCTAGATTAGATATGTTTACAGTTGGTCCTATTGTAATTTTAACGTCTTTACTATTCATAGTCATCATAGCATAGTTTAATCCTTCTATTTCTTTACGTAGAAATATATTGATTGGGATCATTCTATTTGATTCCCACCACCACGCATCGCCTAATTCTAGTAGTTTCTTTTTACTTTCCTCTGATCTAAGTGCAGTATACACATACATTGATGTTATATACTGATCTTGGTTGGCAATTATACCAACATATTCATTGCCACCATATGTGACTACACTTATAAAAGGAAACTTCTCTTTGATATCTTTTAATAACATAAATTCTCTAATAAATACATGTATGCAACTAACACCTAGATATTTAGTCACAAACAGAATTAACGTCCTTGCTAATGAAGCAGGACACATAACGGAGTATAGACCAGTGTACCAGAGACAACTACAAGTATATAGAGGGATTGATAATAAATTACAATTTCGATTATTAAACGCCGACCAAAGACCAATAAGCACAAATGACAAAACACCTGTTTTTGTAGCATTTGATGATTCAGATACAATGCTGTTTGAAAGCGATTGTACAACGTCAGATGATGGTAGTAGTACAACAAGAGGTCTTTTTGAATTTACAATTACTGAATCTGCATTGCGTAGTGTAAAGTCTCAATATCTAAAGTATCACATATATCTAAAAGACACAACAACTAACGACAGAGAAATAACTTACAGTAATACCGGGTTTGGTAATGACGGTGTAATTTTTGTTAGTACTGAAATGTATCCAGGTCCTAAAGCAAGTATAAGTGTTCCTGCATTTTATGAATCGTCAGATGTTGCTGGTACATATTTGACAAACGCAGTAGTTGCAGAACCTGGTAAGAACGGCAATGAAGCATTACACACTTCTGTAATTTACACTGATGAATTTGCTGGTGATGTAGTTATACAAGGCACACTTACTAATCAATTAGATGGTATGGCAGAGAACTGGGCTGACATTGCAACTGTAACATTTGATGGCACTGAAACAGAACCTGTCCCTACTAATTTTACAGGTGTGTTTAACTTTATACGTTTCAAAACTGAAACAGTACCTACAGACAAAATAACAAAAATATTGGTAAGAAACTAGTTGACTTTCTAGTCATTTGACCTTATACTATATGTATGAGTATAGTTGCCGAGACAGTTCTGACATACATGCCATCTAAGCGTAAGACTACGCCTAGTGGTTGGATCTCCTTCAATGCTCCGTGTTGCCACCACAATGGTCATACTGCTGATAACAGAGGCCGAGGTGGCATCATACAGAATGACGAAGGCATAAGTTATCATTGCTTCAACTGTGGCTTTAAGGCAAGTTGGCAACCAGGTAGACCTTTATCACACAAATTAAGAAAATTACTTAGATGGACAAGTGCACCAGATGATATTGTAAACAAACTAGCTCTTGAAGTAATGAGAGAAAACGAAGGTGTAGAGATACAACAACGTATTGCTGAGATACCTACATTCAATACTGTACCGTTACCTGAGTCTGCACGTAAACTACAAGACTGGGCAGACTATTGTGCATTAGAGCCGGGTGGCGTTGATAAAAATCTTATGAAGATTTTTGAATATATGAAAGAACGTAATTTGTTTATGGACGATACAGATTACTACTGGACACCTGAATTGGGATATAGAGATAGATTAATTATTCCTTTCTTTTATGAGAAACGCATTGTAGGTTGGACTGCTCGTAGTGTACTACCAGACAAGAAGCCAAAGTATCTAACTGAAGTACAGCCTGGTTTTGTATATGGGTTGGATGAACAAAGTTACAATAAAATATTTGCTATCCTATGTGAAGGACAAATAGATGCTATACATATAGAAGGATGTGCATTAGGTGGATCAGAAATATCAGATCAGCAAGCATTATTGTTAAATAAATTACACAAAGATATTATTGTTGTACCTGATCGTGATAAGTCAGGTAGCAAACTAGTAGAACGTGCAATCGAGTTAGGTTGGGGTGTTAGTCTTCCTGAATGGGATGATGATGTAAAAGATATAGGTGATGCTGTAGAAAAATACGGACGCATTTATACATTACACAATATTGTAAGTCTTGCAGAAACATCTCCACTTAAAATAAGATTAAGGGCTAAGAAATGGTTTATCTAAAAAAAATATGGCATTGGATAATTTTGCCGTACGAGTCTTGGCAAATGAGACGACAGTTAAAGAAGAAGATAAAGGAACTACAGAAAAACGATCCATACATTTACAAATAGGAAAGCAAGGTGATAAAAGTGAAATCGGAATTCGAAACAGGAATTTTTGAAGTAGTCAAAAATTTATTAAAAGGAAGTAGTGCTATACTGGCATGTATATACACGCTAGGGCATATTTTAATTGCAATGATCGTTGTAAGTACAATGACAGGAGCAACATTATGGGAAGCAGGAGCCGTTGCATTAATTGAGCCTGCTATTAATGGAGTGTGGTTTTATATACTACATAGCCTTTGGAAAAAATATAATACATGATATCATGGGGAATCTCAGCTAATAGTCACGATGCGGCTATAGCAGTCTTTAGACATCAGCAATGGAATCAAGACAGTACAGAATTACTGTTTGCAAGTCATGCTGAAAGATTCTCAGGTATAAAGAATGATGCTCATTTGAATGATGACCTAATTGCCTATGCAAAACAATATGGCGATCCAGAAGAAGTTATATGGTACGAAAAGCCAGTAAAGAAAACGTTAAGACAAATGACTTCCGGGCAAGGGTGGAACTTTAAAGAAAATAATATTAAGAAATATCTTAAGTCGTTTGGTATAAATGTACCTATACGTTATGTAAGTCATCATCATAGTCATGCAGCATCTGCATATTATTCAAGTCCGTTCAAAGAGGCTACTGTAGTTTGTATAGATAGTATAGGCGAATACGAAACATTAAGTATATGGGACGCAAAAGATAGTAATTTAAAAAGAATTTATAGTCAGTCTTATCCTAATAGTTTAGGACTATTCTATAGTGCAATGACACAAAGAGTTGGACTAAAGCCTAACGAAGATGAATATATATTAATGGGTATGGCAGGCTATGGTAATAGTATTAAATATTTTTATGATATACTACATACTTTTTTCCATCCTATTGACGACGACAGCCTTATACAAATATTTTTTAACAAGCCTAAAGTAAAATTAAAACATAACTTACACAAAGGTTGTAAATGGTGGAAGCCAGAGCTTACTAGCGAACAAGATATGTTTGACATTGCAGCAGGTACACAAGCAGTATACGAATACCTATTGAAGTACATTAGTAACTGGGCTAGATGGAAATCACCCTCAGGTAACTTAGTGTTAAGTGGCGGATGTGCTTTGAACTGTAGTGCTAATTCAAAATTAAAATCTGATTGGAATAACATATGGATACCGCCAGATCCTAGTGATGCAGGTAGTGCAATAGGCTGTGTGCTTGCATATTATGAATCAAGATTGCAAGGTAATAACTTATACACGGGATATAATATAGAAGGAGATTATCCAGTTGAAGAAACAATCAGCGAACTTAAGAAAACGGGAATCGTGGGTGTTGCGAATGGTAGGGCGGAGTTTGGGCCTAGGGCTCTTGGCAACCGTAGTTTACTTGCTGATCCAAGACGTTCGGACATCAAAGACAAAGTTAACGAAATTAAACGTAGACAAAAGTTCAGACCATTTGCTCCAGCAATACTAGAAGAACATGCTAAGGACTATTTTGAGGAACCTATGGGACAACATATGCAATTTACATCAAGATGTTTGCATCCAGATAGTTACACAAGCATAACACATATTGACGGAACTAGTAGGGTACAAACTGTAGACAAAACTACAAATCCTGGATTTAGACGTTTACTAGAACGCTGGTACGAAGAAACAGGCTGTCCTATGCTGTTAAATACTTCGCTCAATATAAAGGGTCAACCTATAGTAAATGACTTGACAAACGCCAAAGAATTTGCTATAATGTACAAAATAAAGGTATTTTAATGACAAGACAAAACACAGATTACGGGTATGATATACAAAAGGTATATTTAGAAATGATGCTAACAGATGCAGAAACATTTGTAAGGTGTCAGGCTGTGTTTGATCCAATGACGTTTGATAGACGTTTACAAGCAAGTGCAAAATTTTTAAATGATTATGTTGTAGAACATAATGCACTACCTACATTTGATATTATAAATGCGGCAACTGAAGGCAACTTGAAACACCCAGGTGAACTTATGGAGAATCACTATGATTGGTTGTTGCAAGACTTTGAAACATTTAGTAGACACAAAGCATTAGAAGCAGCAATTCTTAAGGGGGCTGACTTACTTGAGAAGGGTGAGTATGGGCCTGTTGAAGATCTAGTTAAGAAGGCTGTGCAGATTGGATTGCAAAAAGACTTGGGTACAGATTATTTTAAAGATCCAAGGAGCAGGCTAGAAGGCATTAAAGATAAGAACGGACAGATATCTACAGGGTGGCCGGCACTAGATAAGAAATTGTTTGGTGGGTTCAACAGAGGCGAGCTGAATATCTTTGCAGGTGGCTCAGGGTCTGGTAAGAGTTTGTTCTTGGCTAACTTGGGTGTGAACTTTGCACTTACAGGATTGAACGTTGTATACTTGACGTTTGAACTTTCAGAAGCATTGGTTAGTATGCGTGTTGATAGTATGACTACAGACATTCCAAGCAGAGACATTTTCAAGAGCATTGATGATGTTGAAATGAAAGTTAAGATGATTGGTAAGAAGTC
>Ga0181394_1001201_pt1 | contig 11360 bp, 19 predicted proteins | sample 17SPOviralmetaG_FD_130123 | JGI IMG/M metagenome (GOLD analysis project Ga0181394, IMG submission 130123) | Marine viral communities from the oligotrophic San Pedro Time Series (SPOT) site, San Pedro Channel, CA, USA - 17 SPOT_SRF_2010-11-23 | ecosystem: Environmental > Aquatic > Marine > Strait...
AAAATATCGTGAAAAACATAAACAACAAATTAAATTAAAACAACAAGAATATTATCAAACAGAAAATGGTAAAAAAATACACCGTATCCGTGATTGGAAAAGACAAGGATTAATTGATAGTGATAATGATAATTATGAAAAAATATACCAAAGATATTTAGATACTACGCATTGTGATTTATGTAATGTTGAATTAACTGAAGATAAAACTCCAACTTCAACACGAAAAGAAATGGAACATTGTCATACTACAAATTTATTTAGAAATATTGTTTGTCATAAATGTAATTTAAAAATAAAAGACAAAGAGACACCTTGTAGATCAAATACAGGAATAAAGAATATTTCTTATAATAAATTAAAAAATACATATAAGTATAAAATAAATATAGATGGAGAACCATATCAAAAATCTTTCAATACTATTGGAGGAGCATTAGCACATAAAATTATTCATAATGTTTTATTAAAGCGTTCAAATGATTAAAAATAAATAATATATAGTATAAAATGGAAGACGACAATCAAGAAATTATGCAATTACTACAAGAAAGATTAAATCTCGGAAAATCTCGCTACGGACACGGAGTTATTGTAGACCAAAATACTAAAGATTTTGGAACAAATGATAATGACTGGCAACTTATGGCATTAGAAGAAATGCTAGATGGTTTGATTTATACAACAGCATCTATTATCAGGTATAGAAGAGAACAATTCAAGTGTAATGAATATAATGCAGTCAGCAAGATTGTTAATAAATTGAATCAAGTATCTTTTGAAAATAAACAATTAAAAGAACAATTAAATAATGTTCCTTTACAATAATTATTTTTTTTTAAAATTTGAAAAATATTTAAAATATTACCTATAAGTTAATATAAGTAAAAAAGCACTATGAGTGCTACAAAGTGTCTTTGCTGCGATGAAACTAAAATCTGTGCAAAAAAAATGTGTCAAAGATGTTATACTCGCGATCTTCGTGAAAGAAATAATGATAAAAGTAAATATAAAGATCTTACAATCGCAAGATTGAAAGAAGAAATAAAAGAATTACAACGAGTTGTTATGTGTCAAAAAACTGAACTAAAAAAGTTTGAGACATACAGGAAAGAAGCACTTGCACAGATATGGGTTTAATTTACATAAAAATAAAATATTATATATAATATATAATATGAGTTCAGATAAATCAAAAGAATTATATGCTAAAAATGTTAAAAGAATTACAGATGCTGGATTTAAATTAAATGATTATAAAAATGTAATTGAATGGTTGGAAACTGTTAAATCAAAAAGAGGTAAACCTTTTAGTGATTCAACTAAAAGAAATATATTTACTGCATTAATTAATAGTGTTTCTAAAAATACTAAAGCATATAAAATTTATAAAGAACAGCAGGATAAATATAATGATATATTGTTTAAGAAATATGAAAAAGATGGAACAGTTAATAAAGAAAAAACAGATGAAGTAGAAGCAAACTTTACTGAAAAAGATTATAATAAACTCGTCAATAGTTTATTATCTGAAGAAAAGTTGAAAACAAATTTTACTAAAACTTATGGTATGATTAATGGTAAAGAAATAAGAAGAGACATTGAAGCAGATTTTTTTTCTGATAGAGTTTATAAAAATATGCCTATTGAACGTTCTGGAGACAGAGAAGCATATAGAATACATCAAACACCAGAAATGGAAATGATTGCATTTATATTAATCAAAATGTTTTATTTATATAATTTCAGAAATGAAATAGGTAATTTAATTATTATTGAAGAAAGTGATTTTAATAAAAAGTTTAAGTCATTAAATGATCCTAAACTCAAAGATAAAAATTATTTACTTGTTGATAATAATGATTATACTATTGTTAGAACTCAATATAAAACTGATAAAAAATATGGGGTTATCAAAACTGCAATTAATGATAAAGAATTAATAAATGCTATTACAAGTTATATATATTCATTTAGATTATTGACTTGGAAAGATTTCAAACAATCTATAAAACAATATAAATGGACTAAGAAAAGTTTAAAAAGTATTGGAGAATCAGTTGATATTGATACAACTAAAAGCAAAACTAACTTTCAGTACAAACCACCACTCATTGATAATTATATTCTTGATAAAAAATTAAGAACTGGTTATATGTTTCCTGGTGAAACTGGTTTATCATCAGCACAATTATCTGCTAGAATACAAAATATAGGTAAAAAATATCTAGATAGTAAATATCCCATTACTCCCACTATGATTGTTAAGTTAAGTAATAAAAAATATAGTAAACAAAATCAAGAATTAAAAGAAAAAGCAAAGAATAGAGGACATTCTGCTGGTATACAATCAAAAATCTATATTCCAAAATAATTTTATTTATTATAATATAATATGAAAGAAATAAAGAAAACAATTGACTTCACTCATAACGGAGAAACTCACACTATTGTTGTGAGAAAATCACATCAAGAAAATAGCAGAGCAGAGAGAATGACAGATGATGAATTGATTGCACATAAGAAAAATATGATAGATAGAATGATTAAATTTAAGAATAGTAAAATTCACAGATAAAATGTAAAATATACCTTGATTATGTAAAATATACATACCTCTAAAATCCTTGAATTTAAAACTTTTTCTATGGAGATTTTTTCTCCAGAATACTTTTTTTTTTACTGTTTTTCCATCTATGTAAAATATACATATATAATGTAAAATATACATATTAAATGTAAATAATACTATAAGTTTAATTATAGATATTTATTATCTTTCTAATGATAAATGAATCTACAAGAGAGGATTGATAATTATAATAAAAGGTTTCATAAATATCCACCATCATTATTTTTATCTAATGATGAAATAATTGGATTATGGGTAATGGGTAATAATTATACTACAAAAACAAATCTTTATGGTGCATATCCACACGGATATTTAGATAGAATACACACATTATTTCCATTAATAAAAAATAAAACATTACATTTATTTAGTGGTTCAATTGAAGATAATGATGATTTTGATAAAGTAGATTATAATACTGGAATTGATGCACACAAGATGTCAGATATATTACCATCTAATTTTTATGAATTAATTTTAGCAGATCCACCTTATAGTATTGAGGATTGCGATCATTATGGTTGTTGTATGGTAAAAAGAAATGTTGTATTTAATGAATGTTATAAAATAATGAAACAAGGTGGAATATTAATATGGTTAGATCAAGTATTACCACAATATAAAAAAACGGAGTTCAAAATATTAGCACGTATTGGTATGGTTAAATCTACTAATCATAGATATAGAGTAATAACTATTTTTCAAAAGATTTAAGTTTAATTTTAGATATTTTTTTTATTTGTTATAATAAATGAAAGAACTACTTATTGTTTGTAATGGAGGTTCACTACGAAACTTTGATTTCAAATCTATTGATAGAGATAAATATGATATTATGATATTAGGTTTAGCATTTAGATATTTCAGAAAACATAAACTAGATTATGATTATTATTGTGGAGTTGATGCAGTTGTCAGCAAATCAAGTGAATGGGAAATATGTAGAGAAATGAAACAAAAAAATATTAAGTGTTTATTAACAAATAAATGTCAATGGAGTAATGAATCTATAAAAATTATGAGAAAAAATATGCATAAAATGGGTTTTATTGAAGATTTACAAAAAAAAGATGATACACCATTTTATGATACAAAAAAATGGACTACTGGTTCATCTGCTATTCTATTCGGTATATATTTGGGTTATAAAATTATATCACTCATAGGATTAGATAATGATTATGTCAATGTAGGTCAATATAGAGAAAGACCTGATGGTACAAGAGAAGTATGGCGAGATATAAAAAATAATCCTAATTACTTTTTTGATGAATACGAAAGATGTGGAGATGTTAAAAATAAACCAAATAATGTTGAAAACTTGCACTCAGACGCAATTATTGAATCTGTTGATATAGCACATAGAGAAAAAGTTAAATTAATAAATTATAACTATAAAGAAAGTTTTAAAAATCATATATTCACTTATGAATTGAATAAGTTTAAATAAATTATTCTACATCACCGATATAAATCCATATTGCTTTACTATTTATTAGAACTCCATCTTCTTTAAGAACATTTAATGCTCTCTCTTCAATGTAATTATCTGTTATTGATGGTCTACACGGTTTTACTTCTTCAACTCTTAATTTTAATTCTATTAAATCTGGTTTTGTTGAAACACATACTTGTTTTAATTTTGTCTCTTCACAATCTTCACCATTAGGTTTACATTCGTGTGTGAAAGTTGTTCCATTTAATTCTGTGCTACTAGTAACTCCACGATCTTCGTCGTGGCAACATTCACAAAAACAACCATCTGCTTCCCAATATGTATTTGTTGTTATAGTAATTTTTTTAACCATAACATAATTAACTTTGTTATATAATTTTTTCAATTCACTACATAGTTCTGTATATTCTTCATCATTCATTTTCTCTTTATCATTCAAGGTTTCAACAATACTCAATGCTTTTTTGACGCTTTCCATCTTAAATATCTTTACATACAAATATGTGAAATATATATTTTCAAATTTTAAGTTTAAATAAATAAATTATATTATATATATATATTATAATGGATACACTTGATCTCAAAACCCCTAGATCACTTCCTAATGAAGAAAATATAAGTAAATGGTCTGATGAAATTGAAGATTTGTTAAAAGAATGGTGTGAAATCGCACATTGTTATAGTTGGTTGCATAGTTATAGTGAGCGTAAATATAAAAAGAAATACCACAATCTACAAATACCTATAATTGTTCTATCAACTTTAACAGGAACTGCTAATTTTGCTGGTGATAGTTATATTCCAGAATCATTCAGAAAATCTTTTACTGCTATTGTCGGCAGTTTCAATATATTGTGTGGGATACTTGGAACATTATTAAGTTTTTTGAAATATGCTGAAATTTTTGAAGGACATAGAATATCACAAATTAGTTGGAGTAAGTTTGGAAGAAATCTACAAATTGAATTAGCATTGAAAGATAGTAAGCGTAAAAACGCGAGGGACTTCTTAAAAGTTAGTCGTGCCGAATATGATAGATTAATTGAATCAAGTCCAAATATTGATAGAGATATTATTAATACATTTAATAATAAGTTTAATGCTGATTATCCAAATGTTAAGAAACCAATTATATGCAACGGTCTCAAAGAAGTGGTTGTTTATAGAAGTGAAGATGAAGAAGAAGACGATATAACTGATACTGAATTAAATCGTAAACTTAATGAAAATATTATATTAAGACAAAAACTTGAAAGAATGGCATTAGACAAAGGAATACCAATTGAAACTCAACCAGAACCAGAACCAGAATTAAAACCTTAATTTTAACCAACCTGGATCTATCTTTTTAATTTTTTTTTTATTTTTTGTAATGATATATCCATTCTTATTATCATTCTCTAATCTTTGCAATTTCATTAAAGTAAATATAGCAACACTAGATAATCGTCTATTGAAACGACTGACAAACTCATCATTCCTTGTTTTATCTATTGTTTTTTGTAATGTTTTTTTATATGCTGTTATTTGTGATTTTAAAGGTATATGTTTTTTCATAATAGTTAATATAGTTTCATTTGCTTTATCTTCAAGTAATTCTACACTATCAGATATCATAGTTTCACTATTTATTAAAACACCTTTATAAAAAAAAGATATACAATAACTCATTTATATTTATATATATATAATATTTTATATTTAAACTTCAAACAATAAAGTAAAAATTAAATCTGGTGGTATTCTATATCTCATATCTCTATTACTTCCACCACCAAACTGGTTAATATCTGTTTTATGTTTGCATTTATGATTATTCATTATCATATTTCCACAATTACCTTTACCATCACATCTCAAAGGTATAAAATCTGTTCTATTAGTCCATACTCTTGTTGTTTTTTTATAACCCCAATCTGAATACATACAATAATCTACATCATAAAATATTTTTTTATCTTTCATAATATCTCGTTCTTTCAATCTACCAATTTGTGGATTTTCAACAAACCAATAATGTGGATTGAAATAATTTATTATTTCAAAAGTTTTTAATACAAATTTATCTGCTTCATCTTGATCTCTTTCTAATTGTTCTTGTGTATATATAGTTCCATCTTTTAATTTTCTACCAAACCAACAATTCTTTAATCTGCTATAATTAGTGCAAGGTGGAGATCCCCATACAATTTGGAAATAATCTTTTGGATATTGTTTATAATCAAAATCCATTATATTACATAAATGTGTTGGTTTATATCTTTCTACAATATCAACACTTACAACATTATATCCAACTGCTTCACAAACTTTACCAACACTTCCAGTTCCTTTGAAAAGTTCCAATACATTCATTATATTATAAAAAATATTTTAATTTTTGATTTTAAACTTCATCATATTGAGTTCGTTGCTTTTTAGGTTTAACTGGCATCTTTCTTTTTGGTGGAGTTGCTAATACTGGTTTTTTACCAGTTCCTAATGCAATCTTTCCAGTAATAACATCAGTCCTGCTAACACCTCTCTTTGGTTTCATCTGTTTCTTAACAGTTATAGTTTTTTCTCTGGGTGCTCTGGGGACTTTACCCTTTCCTCGTACAAGTTGTTTATTAGGGTGATCTAATTTATATCCCCTTGCTTCAATCTGTTTTATCAACATTGCTCTTGATGTTTGAGCAATATTCTTTATTTTAAGTTTATCATTTATTTCTTTTGCAAGATTTCTGATTTCACTAACAGTCATTTCTCCTTTTGGATTGCGTGGCATAATTGATTTATAATAAATAATAATATTTTATTTTAAGTTGAATCTTTTTTTATATGATGCTATATTTGTTCTTCTACTTGTTGAATCACCCCAAAGTATATAATATGATAAAAATCCTGCTTTTTTAAAATCACCAGTTTTTAAATCTTTTTTATGTCTTGCTCTATATCTCGCTCTTTGTTCTTTATTTCTTGTTATAGTATAATCATCTGCACCTCGTTGTCCGAAGTGTGTTGTTTTTACTTTTTTATCATTATCATAAAAAATTGCCATTAATTTCTTTTTTGCATTAGTAGATTGTTTTATTTCAACTCTCATTATATAATAATTAGTATTAAAATTTAACATTATACTTTTTCGTTATCTCCTTGTCTGCTTTTCTACTTCCTCCAACCCCTGTAATATAACTATACATTCTTGCCCTTCCCCAACTATCTTTTGTTTGATTAGGTCTTGATCCACTACTAAAATATGCACCTTCGCCTTTTCGGTAGACCTCATCTAATGCTTTGTATGGTATTCCAGTTACTTTTGCTATATTGCGTTTACTTCTTCCACCTTTCATATCGTCAAGTTGTTTTCCATATCTTTTATTAAATGCTATAGTTGATGAACCTGGTTTTGATTTTGCACTTGTTTTTGGTCTTGGTTTCCCTTCTCTTATACTTTTTATTTGTGCTTTTTTTTCAGCACCTTTCAATCCAGCAGTATACTTTTTTGGTATCTTTTTAGGAGGCATTTTATATTATAACAATTATTTTTTTTATTCGTTCAATTTTATATAAATTTTTTTCTTATATATAGTATATGACAAAAAGAACAATCAATGGCGATTACAAATATGGAACTCAAAGAGAACGACTAGTTGTTGATTATCTTAATTCAAAACATAAAAACAATAAATATGAACTATACAAAGAAAAAAACAGCGTAATGGATTTTCACAATAATAAATATGAATGTGAATTAAAGTCAAGAACTTGTGCTCACGATACTTATCCAACAACTATGGTGGGATTAAATAAAGTGCAAAATATGAAACCTGATAAAAAATATAGATTTTATTTTTTATTTACTACAGGTTTGTTCAGGTGGGAGTATAATAAAGATGATTTTGTAACTCGTAATGGCGGTCGCTGTGATAGAGGAAAATATGAAATAAAAAAATATATTTATATTAATATTAAGAATTTGAAATTACTTACAACAAGAATTACTAGTGAAACAAATAAAACTTTTCAAGAGTTAGAATCTGAAAGTGAAGTAGAAGAATAAGTTTCCTCATCAACCATCTCATAATCAAGATCTAATATATCACTTAATATCTTTTTATAAAGTTCAGACATTTCTGCTTCTATCTTTGCATTAGCAAATTGTTCTTTATCTATAGTATTGTTTTTGTGTGCAACACAGACCATAGATTTAGTTATATCTGTTATACTACATCTATTCTCTGAATAATCTACCATTGAACTACCTTCACCTTTACTATTTTTATGAAATCCTTTCATACTGCGATAATATTTTTTTGTAAACATCATAGTCGCCTCGTGTATCTGTCGTTTTGCTTCACATTGGATTTGTGCCATCTGAAAGTTTTTATATGGAAAAACAAACAACATACCATTTGAACCAACTAATCCACTTTTATTTCTTTTCATAGTTTCTACGGAATGTTTAATATAACTCGGTAAATAAATATCATCGTCGTCCATAAATGCTACTATTTTGTGTGTTGCGTTTTTAACTAATAGATTTCTTTTTTCACCTATAGTCAAATGTCTTGATTTATCATAGCGATAATTAACTTTTACTGGGTGTAATATAATTCTCGTTCTTAATAAATCATCAGATGTAAATAATGGTACATCTCCATCATCTAAAATATTCCATTCCAGTTTATATTTATCATAATCAAAATTTTTAACATTAAATACAGATAATGTTGCAAACTTTCTTCTGTTATATGTTGGCGTTAGTATTGATATGTGAGGATATTCCATTTAATATATTATATATAATATTTTATTTGAAATAAACGTTTATTTTTGAAAAAATAAAATATTTTATATATTATAAATGATACACCCTTCACATACAACAAGATATATTTATGATTTAATAAAAATATTGAACTTTGATATTGAAGATTATGAATGCTTGAGTAAAAATGATTTATTTGCTATATTTTGGGAATACATAGAAAAACTTGATGATATAGATGGTAGTCTTGATGAACTTGAACACTTAAAGAAATATTTAATTAATGTAAATATTAATAAAATAAAAATTGCAGATAGAGATAGATATATTGATATCGCAAAAAATATATTATTTTATATTGATAATAATTGTTTATTAAGTTTTACTAACTATAATACAGAAGATGAATTATTAAAAGATGTTAAAATGATTTGTAGTTATTGTAATTTGCCAACTTGTTATAGAGCAATAACTAAATTAAATAAAACTGGAAAGTTCAAAGAAACATTTGAACCTATCACTACTGGTAAAACAAAAATATTATTAAGAAAAAGAGAACAAAAAAGATTAAAAAAAATAAATAATTTAATGATTAAAACTACTTATAATAATGGTGGTAATCGCTTTGTTGTTAGATTTGATTAATCTGATTTAGGTATTCCTATTTCCATTCCACTAAATATATTACTCATACTTTTTCTTATTTCTTCTTCTGATTCAAAATTATTCATCTCGTCTTGTGTCCTTGATGGTGCTTCTATTGATGTCATTGCATTTTTACTATTTTGTATTGCTTTTTCAACATCTTCTTCTGTAATAACACCATATACATCTACATCATCAACAACGACATCTTCCTCATCACTATCATCAAGTATTGAACCTTTACTATAAAATTTATATTCTTTTCCATCTGGATTATTAAACTTTCTATGATTACTTTTCCACAATTCATTTTCAGTAATAATTGTTCTTTGTTTGAATATTTCAAGTTCTTTTTGTAAATCAGATATTTTAGCAGTTAATGTATTTGTATCACTTTTCCAATTGCGATATTGATACGCAACTTCTTTATTTCTTTTTTTAATTCTTTCAAGATCTCTTTTTAATCCATCATTTTCAATTTTTAATGTTGTAATCTCCTCCTTATAAGGTTCAGAAGATTCTCCATCTGTATCTGGTTTTAATTGTTTTTCCATTAACAAAGTAGCATATTTATATGCTAATTGTTTAATAGTATTATATTCTTCATCATTCTTCTTTTTTGCAATAAACTCTTCCTGTTGTTCTTTTGTCATTTTATCCCTTTGAGATTTTGTTAATTTATCTAAAGGTTGTTTCATAGAACGTGTAAAATTAGCAAATTGAGAAGGTTTCCATTTTAATTCAGATTTGAGAATGTAAAGCATTGTATCAATGTCAACTGTCATTTATATTATAGCAAAGATAAAAATTTTCTGGAAATTAACGAAATGTATATTTCACTTATATATATGTATATTTCACTATCTTTATGTATATTTTACATATTTCAAATTTTAGTTTATTTAAAACTTTTCTTAAGGAGATTTTTCTCCAGAAAAACTTTTTTTTTCTTGAATTTTAAGGGTATGTATATTTTACATATTTAATGTATATTTTACATATTAAATGTAAATATTACTAAATAATATAATTATCTTGATATATCCATATATATAGAAGAAAGCAAATAATAATGCAAAGCAATCAATACTATCATTACTATCCATTTATTATTGTAGTATACAAAGATTTTCATAACTAGATTTTAACTTAATAAAATCCTCTTTACATCCACCTTTATCAGGGTGATATATTTTTGCTAAACGGTAAAATTGTTTTTTGATTTCATCTCTAGTTTTTGGTGGATTTAACTTTAATATTTTCCAATCATCATTCGTTTCAACTATTTCAAAACCAAATATATCTTTCCATTCTGGTTTCTGATATTTACTTTCAACAAAGCAATTATTACAACACCATTTACTCTTATAATTTATTTTATATCCATATTTGCAATAAGCAACTGGATCTATATATGGATTATAATTTGAATCATCTTCATCAGAAGATTCATCAAATATTGAACCCATCTAAATATTATATTACTTATATATTTATCACATCTTCAACTTAAATATTTTACATTTATTTTTTAGATTTAGATTTTTTTTTCTTTAAAGGTTTAGGTTTAGATTCAGAACCAAAGACATCTCGTTCTTTCACTCGTTTATCATCTTCTACTCGTTTTTTTATTTTCAAATCTATAGGTTTCACTTGAAAATCTGATGGTTTTGCTTTCAACATAAATATAAATATTATGAATATATTTTTTTTATATTTATTATTTATATAATAATGTCATTAGTGATTCTATCAAGTCAACAAACATTCAATGAAACAGAAGTTTCTCAAACTATTGAGAATCCAAGTCAATTCCAGAATTATTTTAGTAAACCAGTTGTGATTGAACCTGATAGTGAAGTTGCAGTAAT
>Ga0181394_1001203_pt1 | contig 11351 bp, 18 predicted proteins | sample 17SPOviralmetaG_FD_130123 | JGI IMG/M metagenome (GOLD analysis project Ga0181394, IMG submission 130123) | Marine viral communities from the oligotrophic San Pedro Time Series (SPOT) site, San Pedro Channel, CA, USA - 17 SPOT_SRF_2010-11-23 | ecosystem: Environmental > Aquatic > Marine > Strait...
AACTAGCTAAACAAATGGCAGTTGAAGAGAATATGCCGTTATATCAGGAGAATAAAGTTTGGTTAGAAAGTAAATTAGCTGAACTTTCGGGCTCTGTTCAAGAAATGGAAGGAGTGCATTAACTATGTCTCCCCAACATTATGTTGTTGACTGTTGGACGACTTTAAAAGTGCAAACAACTAGACTGATTTTTTCTCGTTGCGTGGGTGTTTAAATGTCGATAAATAACAAAACACAACAAGCGTGTCTCTTGCTAGTTTAGACATTCAAAACAGAACTAGCATTAACTATAAGGAAATATTATGAAACTAGATAAAGTTAAATTATACCGAAGTGAAGGTTATGTAGTTGTTTGGTGCGAAAGAGGTAAATTTGCTAATAAAGATGATGATCAACTAACCGACCATTATAAATATTACACAACAAAAAAGAACGCACAAAAAGTTTATAACAAACTGATCAAACTAAATTCAGTTTATTCAGCTTCAATTTGTTCGATAATAGAATCAACAGATTATCCAATGAGATCATGTTAAAAATTATTAAGGAGATAAATAATGAGAAAGATTGATATTTTTATAATGAAGAACTATGCAACCTACTGTGATGAAAAAAGCAGATATGGAGAGCTACAAGATCAAAAGAGCTTTACCGACTATGTGGAGTCCAATAAACCTTTTCTAATTCAAGAATATAAAGCTTATCGCAGAGCTAATAGGAGTGCTTAATGGAAATAGTATTTATTTTAACTCTCTTGTTCGCTTTCATCTTGGACGAGATCGACACTAGATGGCGAGATTGATTCTTCAGTCTCGTCTGTTATCTCTCCCTCAATAACATCCCCCATCAAAACCTTTAACCTGTTCTCTATCTCAGCACGAGACATCTGATCTATTTTCCCGAACCTTACTTCCTTCTTCTCCACCACCAAGCCACCAACCTTCAACAAACTATTCTGTGCAGCGATAGCCGCGTTAAAAGAACCCGACTCAAGGGCTTTATCTCTAATATCGTATAAATCTTTAACAGCTCTGTCCTGGTTCAGCTCATACTTCTTACGCAACTCCCCCAGAAGGTAATTGATCTCTTTCTTTACTTCTGGGTGCTTTAATAACTTATAGGCCGACTGCCTTGCATCTTTGTAACCCGACTTACGAGCACATTCAACATAAGACATCTGTGGATTATTAACAACCTTCCAGACAAATATGCGTTGCATACGATTTAATTTGTTTGATAGATTAAAAAACTCTATTGCTGGATCTTCTGCTGTATCTAGCAAAGGCTCGAATCCCGACTGCTCTTCCTTCATATGTGCTTATACTAGATGATACTAAGTGTAAATGTAAAGTAGATGGGCTATATCTAGCCCTTTAGATGTGGCTAGCCCTACATATCCTATATATGTATAACTTCCGATCTTATCGAACCCGACTTATACTGTCAAGTTCTTTGTATATTTATAAGTATATTAGTCTCTAGTTCCCTGACAAAAATGAAAAAAATGCAAAAATACCTTAGCCCTTTGTTTATCAATGTTTCCCACGTCACGCACTCTATGACAAAAGTCTGACAATAATAGGCCATCATTTATTTACCGAATAATTTGCAAATATCTTTGCGTAAACCTTCGAGCATAATTAGTAGTTCTTTCATAATATTTTTTAAATTAGCAGAGCGTTTCGTCGCTAGGTCGCTCTGTTACCTTCTACCTCAAGGAGAATCAATTGAGATACACGACAAACTAATTAGATTCCATACCGATAGGTATCTAAATCATAATCAGTCATTAAAATATCAACTTCCATACTAGGATTAATTACGGCAAACCCTTTGTGTTTAAGGTGACATTTTTCGTAGTTACCGATAAGTTCTTGATGTTGTTCCCAACCCATGTTGAGAGCCTCATCCATAGCATCATGTCGCTTTGGATCATCCAAAACCTTATCGTAAAATATTCTATACATTCTAGACATTATCCATCCTTATTTATACTGTTAGTAGACATGATATACCTATTTCGGATATAATGTCAATATTATGAAAGATATACATAAAATTAAACCGACAGACATCAACAATCTGTCACCAATCGAAGAATTAGAGATGGCTACACATCATGCAACAGATGCTGTGTTAGACCTTATACGCAACATCAATGCGTTACCTGTAGAGCAAAGACAGCATATTACTGATATGTTTGGTAGAGTGAAGGATGGTAAGTCAAAAGATGTATGATAAATTGCATGACAAGGTCAAGAACCTTGAAGTAGGAGAAGTAATTAAAGTAGACAGAAGGTTTGGCTATCCAGCTTTAATTAAACTTTTAAGAGAGTTTAACTATGAGTATGAAGAAATTATGAAACCTGCTGCAACTTGGGCAAAAAATGTCAGGAGGACAGGATGAAACAATTACCAGAAATATTAAACGAATACGAACATATACAGCTGGGTGAGACATATTACTTCCCAGACATGCCTAACGATTTCTATCACAACTGTCCAGGCATATCTTCTTCTGTGATCAGAAGGTTTGGTCAATCACAAATTCACGCCCTAGAAGAGAAGATGGAAGACTCACATGCTTTAAGGTTTGGATCAGCAGCACATGCTTTGATTGTTGAAGGTGAAAGTGTCTTTAATAAAGAAATAGCTTGTTTAGTAGGCTCACCCTACACACAAGCCAACAAAGATCTAAAGAGAGATTATGAAAAGAGGGGCTTAACTGTTATCAACACAACAGACAGAGAAACCATCTATAAGATGAAGAACTCTTTGGGTATTTATGGTGATACAGTATTAAACCCGACAAAGACAGATTACCCTGAGGTTTTTACTAGGCCTTCAGAAGTAGCTTTGTTTTGGTGGGAAGACGATATGTTGTGTAAGGTCAAATCAGACATGCTTAGATACCCTATGAGTGGTCAATATGATGATAAGACTATAATTCTTGTTGATTACAAGACCACACAATCTGTAAGACCTAGAGACTTCACCAGCTCTGTTAAGAAGTATCAGTATGAGCTACAAGCTTCTTGGTATAAAAGAGCTTTCGAAAAAGCAGGCTTTACCGTTGCAGACTTCTTGTTTATAGCACAAGAAAAGAAACACCCTTATGCTTCTAAAGCATTTAAAATGAAACATGAAGATATGGATGCTGGGTGGCTAGAGCTTGACAGGTTGTTGGGCGAATATAAATCCGTTATAGAAGGTAGGAACTTGCCTACTACATATAACACACCAGAAATAGTGGAGATAGAATTATGAGTATAGATAAGATAACACCAGAAGATTACAACAAGCTTCCTACAGATTTCTCAGAGAAATTAAAAGCAGGAAACATTAATGATAAAGACTGGGACAAACAGATAGATGCTAAAGCTTCCAACCGTCAAGTAGGTGGTGATCACTATAAAAAGTTAGCCATACAGCCCGCTGAGTATTGTTACAAAAACAAACTTAACAACTTAGAGTCAGAAGCTGTTGGTTATATCACAAGATCTAGATTTAAAAATGGATCTGAAGATATAAAGAAAGCTATTCATACTTTAGAAATATTGTTAGAATATATGGACAATTAAATTTTATTTAATTTTTCATTAATCCTAAAAAAGAAAGGGAGCCGCAAGGCTCCCTTCTTTATATACACTATAAATTAACCATTCAGAGAATGTGAATAGAATGGAAGTTCATATACTAGACTAATTTACAGATAAAAAAAAGGGGCTTTCGCCCCTCTTAACACCAGTCCTATAAAGTCGGTGGCGACTTAGGATTATCTCCACTTGGTGCTGTTGGACTTAATGCGCTGAGATACTCTCCAATTTTAGTTTTCTTTGAGTTAACCTCCTCACCTTCTTTATTAGTCCAAGTCTCATCTTTATGATATATACCTAAATCAAGTGTTTTATTAACAAGTGAATGTACATCTTCAGGAAAAGATTTAAAACCTGTTGCTTTGCAAAGTTGCGTAAACATCTCGTTTGAAATTCTTTTTGCTTCTTCACTAGCAGACCATAATGAGTAGAACTCAACATGATCTCTGTTATTACCGTTGTTAATTTCGTAAACAACTCTTACTGTCCAATTACCTGACTGAGACTTATATTTCTCAGCTGTAATGATTCTCGCACTATGTACACCTGGCGGTGCAATTTCTTTTTTATCGGCTACTGGTGGTTTAGTTATATTCTCTAACCACTTTACACCATCAAAATCACTCATCATTTCCTCCTAAAGTTTGTGAGTTAAATCCTAGTTTAGTAATTATGTCAACTAGGTTAGGCTGTTCAAAACCATCAAGTTTTCCAGACCTATCTTTTGCAGTATAGCCTTGACCAACGTCAGTCTGAAGCCATCTGTTTTTTACTATAGCACCATCATCATCTTGTTCCTCTATGACTCTAAGCGCTAACACTTCGTCAAAGAAATAAGTAATTGATTGGCCTAATTTTGTACCAACCATTTTTGGTTCGTACTGCATAACGTTGTCGACATTTTGTTTCTCCATTTTTGAAACAAAGACGACGTGCATATGTAAATCCCTGTATGCTCTCATAACATTAGTACAAGTTTCTTGTACATTACCATAAGCCATTCTAGGATCTTTATGTCTTGCTTTTTCAAAATTTAAAAGTATTTCTGACATCTCTGAAATAGAGTCTAAGCATACGGTATCGTAAACTAACTCTCCATTTTTAAGAGCTTCACATATCTCTATAATTTCTTTTGCTTCTTTTACCTGTATGACATCAATGTCTTTCTGATCTCTTACTGAAAGCAAACCAGACTCCATATCTATCATAAGTTTTTTACCTGGAGCAGTCCCGCAAAGTGTTGTTTTACCTGACCCTGCAGCTCCATAAACGAGTATCTTTACGCCCTGCTTATTCACGCATGAATCAGGTGTAACGATTCTATCTTTAAATGACATAATAAATCTCCACGATTAATTTAAGTTGACATTATACTACAACATGTCCTACAATTTGTAAAACATACAGTTTCAATTTGTAAATATGAAAGAGAAATATAATTGGTTAGCAAACTACTACTTTAGAAATAAAGTGCTTGCTTCTAAGTATTTAAAGAAACTGGAAACTATAAATATACAACCACAATTTAAGGAGAGAGAAGTGAAAAGATATACTTTAAAAGAATACATAGAGTTTATTGGCATGAAACAAGCAGCCAGTTTATTTGAGTGTTCGATACATTCAATCAAAGCCTGGCGTTATGGCCACAGGCAACCATCCGTTGATCAAGCAAAATTAATCATTCGAGCGTCCGAAGGGAAGTTAGATTTTGAATCCATCTATGGCAATCTCGAAGATATTATTGCTGAATGTTCAACCTAAACCTAACAGAAGACGAGAAGCCTCTCGATCTAGCATTAGCCTATTATGATGAAGGTCTTTCAGTAGTACCGCTACTAAGACAATCAAAGAAACCACCAGTTTTTTTGGGTGGTTGGCATCAATACAAAACAGAAAGGCCCAAAAGAGAGACTGTTGTTGAGTGGTTCAAGGATCGTGATGATCTTGTTGTAGCACTTATATGCGGTCAATTTATTGTAGTTGATGCTGATACACCCGAAGCTATGGGATGGGTAGATAATAACTTACCACCCTCCCCTTTCCGTGTTGTGACGGGCAAGGGCATGCACTATTACTATAACAATCCAGAAAACTTCACAACTTTCGCAACTAAACGCTTGAACGATACTCCTATAGAAAGATTAATTGATATAAGAGGGGAGGGGGGACTGATTATAGCCCCATACAATCGACACGCAAACGGCAACCTATATAGACCACAAATAATACCTGAGTGGGATTTGCATGACTATGATGATCTGCCTGATTTTACAGAAAAAGAATGGATACAGATTACAGGTAACGGTAAAAACCAAGAAGGACAAATGATTACTGCACCTTTTTCTTTAGATGGTGTAAATGAGGGTTCAAGAAATGATCAAGCCGCAAGGTTAGCAGGATATTTAATATCTAAGAATATAAATTTAGAGTTTGCAAAATTCTTTATGCAGTCTTGGAATACACAAAACCAACCTCCATTATCGCAAGCTGAAGTTAACTCAGTTGTAGACAATGTAAAAAAAACACACGACAGAAAGAACCAAAGAGCACCATTGTTTACCAACACCAAAGAACAAGTAGTACCGCCAAAAGACTTATTTAACCCACCAGGTATATTGAAAGATATGTTTAAGTTTAGTGAAGAGCTAGCACAAGTCTCACAACCCGAACTTTCAATTGTTGGATCCTTAGCACTAGCAAGCGTAACTTGTGGCAGGCTTTATCGTACTACCATGAATAATTTTGCCTCGCTTTACTTTATGGGTATAGCTAAATCAGGACAGGGCAAAGAAAACATTAAATCATTTGTTGAAGCTGTCCTCAATATGTCTGAACACTCAGACTTAGTGGTTGGCGATGGTTATACTTCATCAGGTGCTGTCCACTCTATTTTGCGTTATAGGCCAACCCAAATAACAATAATGGACGAATTTGGTAAAAGACTAGAGGCTATAGGGGCACAACAAAACACTAACAGAGAAGACGGTATACAAACACTTATGGAGGCTTGGGGCAGATGTCACGGTACTCTAAGGCCAGATAATTATTCTTTGATGAGCGTACCAGACCAGTATAAAGATCAAGCAATGAACCGTGTAACTCACAAGCCTGCTATTACATTAGTAGGGTTATCAGTTCCACAAAATTTTTACAAAGCTTTAAATTCAGGGCGTATTGCTGATGGTTTCTTAAACAGGTTTTTAGTTATCGAATCAAAGGAACCGAGGAAAGTGCAAAGACTTAAAAAATTCAAAAGTCCACCATTACAGATGGTGAATTGGATTAATTATATCAGAAGATCAAGATCAGAGTTTGGCGGTATAGAACTTAACAATGCCGAGCTAGATTTCAAACCGCACATCATACCTTTCTCACAAGATAGTGAACAGTATCTAAATGAGTTCGCACAAGAAATAGTAAAAAGACAAGAAGTTTTAGAGAAAGATAATTTAGAACCTTTGCTTTCTAGAACAAGAGAAAAAGCTATGAGATTGTCGTTAGTTTGTGCTTTAGCAGACAACCCAGACTGTAAGCAAATACCTGGACATGTAACAAGGTGGTGTATAGATTATGTCAGGTATTACGATCTGCTTTTTATTGAAGCATGTCGTGACAAGGTAGCATCTTCTGCTACAGAATCAAAAATAAAACAAGTTCTATCTTTCATCAGATCCAGAGGAGATACAGGTATATCTAAGCGTGAGGTAGATAGAGGTGAGTTATTCAGATCTATGAAATCTTATGAAGTTAAAGAAATTATAGAAAGACTTAAAAATGCTGGAGAAGTACAAGAAATGGACATTAAAATCGGAGGCAAGGGCAGACCAACCAAAAGGCTTGTAGCTGTTGACCCAACATATTATGAGGATTAATTATGAAAAAACCTAGTTTTGAAACTAAAGACGATCAAAAAAGAGAAGAACGAGTAGCAGGATATATAGAAGGAGCTTGGGATGTAACTTGTCATAAGTTACCCACAATGTATGGGCTTGATTACTGGATAGAATCTAAAGAAAAATGTTACTGGTGTGAGGTAAAATGCAGAACTTTTGGTTATGAAAAATATGACACCTTTATACTTTCTGTTGCCAAACTTATGAAAGGAGCTATGTATGCACAATCAACTGGAGTCCCATTTATAACCGTATATGCTATGACGGATGGCTTATACTACCATGAATGGGATCCAGATTATGTTTACGATATAAGGATGAATATATCGCCTGACCCTACATATGAAGATGATAATGAGCCATATGCTCACATACCTAAAGATATGTTAAAATGTTTATCAGATAAGCCATTAGGAATGGATAGGAGCGAAATAGGAATATGTTAGACAAATTAAAAGTATTAGTAGGAGCAGTAGCACCTACAATCGGAACAGCCTTAGGTGGGCCAATGGGAAATGCAGCTATGAGTATGTTGGCTGATAAGTTAGGTGTGCCTAATAATAAGTCTGCTGTAGAAAAAGCAGTCAATCAAGCAACACCAGAACAGCTGGCTGAAATTAAAAAGGCTGAGTTATCTTTTGAAAAACAAATGAAAGAGCTAGAGGTTGATGTATTTAAACTAGAAACACAAGACACGCAAGATGCTAGAAAGACCTTTTCTAAAGATTGGACTTCTAAATTTTTAGGCTTGTTAGTAATAGGTGGCTTTATGGGCTACATATTTTTAGTGACTATACAACCACCAGAACAGAACTCAGAAGCCTTGATTAACCTAGTCTTGGGTTACTTAGGTGGTCTTGCATCAGCCGTAATATCTTTTTACTTTGGTGCATCAAACAAGAGTAATGACTAGTAGCCTGTTGACTAGCGAGAAGCTCAACGGTTTCCATACAATTCCGTTGGAACATCAGGCTACTTTTTTATCATGCAAGAAATAGTCACAGTAATACAACAATTAGGTTTTCCGATAGCTGCTGCTATTGGACTTGGGTGGTTTATCTATAAACTAATAATGAAGATTGTTGACGGTATGGAGAACAAATTAGATGTCGTAGACGAGAAGGTCGCAGAGCAGATTAGTGCTATGGAACAAAGACTAGGCACTAAACTTGACTCACAACACGGTATTTTAGTAGCCTTAATAGATAGAGTAAGAAGTTTAGATAACGAAATAATAAGACAGGACACTTTAATCAAAACAATATTAGGAGTGCCACAACTTATAGATAGCAATAAGATAGCTAAGGCAGACAGAGATGATCAAAGAAAAGACTAGATACAAAATGGACTGGTACAAGCTTACAGCTTGGATTTTAATGATAAGTTTCTGTTTAAGTTTTTGGAGTTTAATTTTATGAAAGATGATTATTACAAAGACAAATACAAGAGGATGGGTTGCGCCATATACTTAATCCCATTCTTAGCGCTTCCTATCCTCGCCGACGAAATAAAATTTAAATTCAAGTCACCTGCATTTTCAGGCGTAGGCACATCCCAACATTACCTAACAATAGATGAACAGGAATTTAGTAGAAGAGAAGCTTTGCGTGCAGAAATAAAAGCCTTACAAGATGAATTAGAAAGAGATGCTGACAATACAACCTTAGCCAGATTTTTAAGAAACTTTGAATCGAGAGTTTATGCTCAGTTGTCCAGGCAATTAGTTGACCAGCTTTTTGGTGAGAACCCAGCTGACGAAGGCTCCTTCATTTTATTCGATAACCTCATAACTTGGACGACAGACGGTATAAATATTACAATGACTATATTCAATGAAACTACTGGCGAAACAACTACTATCACTATCCCTATTGGGGACTTTGGTTTCTAGTTGTGCCACGCACTTAGAATACATATCACCCTGCCTAACTAACCCTAACAACGATTATAAAGATGTAGTAACCATAATAGGTGAAGCACAATGTTTTTCTAAATCAGCTTTTATAAATGAACCAGTAACTGATGCTATCAAAGATCTACGATTACCATCAGCCAGGCCCATAGTCGCAGTCTATAGTTTTCCTGATGCAACAGGGCAACGCAAATCTATTGACGGCTATGCAAGTTTTAGTTCTGCTTTAACACAGGCACCAGAAGCTTATGTTATTAGAGCCCTCAAACAATCTAAGTTTTTTAGAGTGGTTGAAAGGGTAGGTATAGATCACGTCACTCGTGAAAGACAAATAATAAGATCTACGAGAGAAAAGTTTGATGAAGACGACCAACAAATGCCATTGCTTTTTGCTGGCTTGATACTTGAAGGTGCAATCCAAGATTACAATACAAACTTGCTAACAGGTGGTATTGGTGCTAGATACTTAGGTATAGGCAATAGCAAGCAGTACAGAGAAGATACAGTCATAGTTTCAATGCGTGTAGTTTCTGTTTCTACAGGAGAAATATTGTTAGAAAACCTGACAACCAAAACTATTTTATCAGTCGGTCTTTCAAATGATTTTTTTAGATATATAGCAGAGGGCACCAAGCTTGTGGAGTTTGAAAGTGGTAATGCTATGAACGAGAGCAAGTCTATAGCTTTGCAAGCAGCCATAGAAACTGGTATTGTAGATGTTATAGCGCAAGGTGTAGAGAAGAGTTATTGGCAATATATGGAATAATTATGCGTTTATTTTTTTTACTTTTATCGTTAGGACTGGCAGCAGATGATGAAATCTTTGTAGAGCAAACAGGTTCGAACGCCACTATCAAACTAGAACAGCTAGGTAGTAGCAACTTGATTGGTGGTACAAGTGCTGTATCAGGAACTATGACCGCCCTAGATTTAGATGGTACCGCAATGACTTTAACTATCAACCAAATTGGTAGTAGCAACATATTTAGATCTGATGGAATTAACTCAGATAATGTTACTGGTTACTTTGATTTTCAAGGTGATTCAAACGTTTTGGATATACTTTTAAATAGTAACGGTGCTTATACAGCAGACTATGCAAACCTGAACCTACAAGTATCAGGTGGAAGCAACGTATTTGATATTGAGATAGCCGAAAGTTCTAATGCTGATTATTTAGACCTAGATTGGATTATCGACGGGGATAATAATGATTTTGAGTTTGATATTGATTATGAAAATGCAGTTAGTAATATAGATGTTTTTGGTGATAGTAACACTCTTACCTTTACTGGTAGTGGTTATGCTGGCACAACCTCAAGCGATTCAGCCTACTTTTATTTAGACTTGGATGGCTCAAGTAATACATTCTTAATTACACAAGCATCAACACTAGCGAGGGATTATCTTAAAATTACAACTAATGGGTCCAATAGCACTTTTTGTATTGTGCAGTCAGACGGTTCCTCTCAAACTACATGCTGATTCTATTGGTGATATAACAGAACTAAAAGGGTATGGACAAGTCACAAGAGACGAACCATACCCAGCAGTTTTAGATTTTGATATAAACTCTTATGATGACGTGCAGACCAGAGCTGGTCGTATAGGTATTACTTTTTTAGATAACTCAACCGTTAGACTTACTGAACATTCTTCTTTAGTAATTGATGAATATATTTACGATCCAGATCCAAACAACAGCAAGATGGCCCTCAACTTTGCTAGCGGGACTATAAGGTTTATATCTGGTAATTTAAACAAGAACAATATATCTCTCAAAACACCAACTGCCGATATCGCTGTCAGGGGTACTGATTTTACCTGTACTGTAGATGAAACAGGTAGATCATTAATTATTCTCTTACCTAATGAGTTTGGCGACCCAAGTGGTGAAATAGTTGTATCAACTGCTATGGGTGAAGTTATATTAAATCAACCGTATCAAGC
>Ga0181394_1001204_pt1 | contig 11349 bp, 13 predicted proteins | sample 17SPOviralmetaG_FD_130123 | JGI IMG/M metagenome (GOLD analysis project Ga0181394, IMG submission 130123) | Marine viral communities from the oligotrophic San Pedro Time Series (SPOT) site, San Pedro Channel, CA, USA - 17 SPOT_SRF_2010-11-23 | ecosystem: Environmental > Aquatic > Marine > Strait...
CCTCCACCTGATAATCTTGATCATCCTTTATATCAAAAATTGGCAGATGAGGAAAAAATTCCACCCGATAATGTAGGTGAAAGTAGTAGTGAGGAGGAAAGTAGTAGTGAGGAGGAAAGTAGTAGTGAGGAGGAAAGTAGTAGTGAGGAGGAAAGCATTAGTGAAAGTGATAGTGATAGTGATAGTGATAGTGAAAGTGAGGGTGAATTTGATATAGTAAAAGATGAAAAATTAACTGAAAAAATATTTAGAAAAAGTCGTGATGAAGGAGCAAGTCATAAATATATGCCTATATCACAATTCATAAGAGAAAGTATAAAATATGAGATACAAACTAAAAAAAACAAAAAAACTCATTTCGAATTTTATTTTATTAGTTGTTCTCCCATATTTGATGATATGGATTCTAATCGATTAAAAAAGATGACACAAGATGGACAAACTGTTTATAAAAGTAGGGCAAATATAGATGAATGGTTTAAATTTTTAATTAATGTCGTGAAACGTCTTAGGGTGTTTCATAAAGGTAAACAAAATATGGAACAGGAAGCAGAAAGAACAAAACCTGTTAGTGATGGTAATATAGGAGTGGGTGAACGTCCATCAGACCCGCGTTGGGATTCAGTATTTAACTGTATGGACTCAGACGATAGAAAACAATTATATCAAGATTATGATATTCTATTGAAAAAATTTGCCCCGTTGGCAGCTGAAGTAAATGGCAATGAATGGTTAACCTATATGACAGACGATAATTTTGATACAAAGTTAAGAGAATTAGTACATGACAATGGTCCTAGTGATGGTTTGGTTGAAGAAATATTAAGAGATAAAAATGTAGGTATTCCGGGTATGGGTTCACAATTAGCGAATTATTCAAAAATAGCTAAAATAATGTATTATTTAACTTATCAATTTACCAATGTAAACAGTGATGCTGTAGGGAAAAAATACCAAGATGAAATTTTCTTTTCCTGGACTTCTCTTCCCCGTCTTCAAATAAAAAAAACAGATGTTGGTGAAATATTTCTTGATAAATTGGTTTCATTATCGAATAGAGGCAAAGAAATAGAACCTAACTTGCGTAAAAAATACTTGGAATTATATAACTATCTAAGGATGGCATTACCCGATAAAAAAATTCGTTATAGAGAATACATAGGAATGGCTATTGAAGCACTAGAACAAGAAAGTATAGATACAACGTGGGATAATATTAAGGTCTGGTTAAAACAGAATAAAGGATTAGAAATAACTAGAGCATTAAATAAAACACTGAAAAAAAAATTAAGAGGATTTAAAAGAACGGGTGAAAAATATACGAAAAGATTAAAAGGGGGGAAACGCCGTAGTACACGAAGGAAAAAAAAGAACCGTAAAAAAAGAACTAAAAAAAAGGCACGAAGCAAGCGAAGGAAGCGTAAAAAGACAAAAAGGCGAAGAAAATATTAATTAATAGTTTATAATTTAATTATAATTTAAATTATAAAGATATATAGTATATAATGGATAATCCAGAGAATTTTTCATTAGAAGAATATTTACAGATATTAGATTTGCAGGAAAATGAATTAAACAAGGAAACACTGGAAGAAAAAGTAAAGGTATATGTTGAACAATATCCAAATTCTCAAATGTTTTTTTATAATCTTAAAAAGAAACTTTTAAGTATAATTGAATCTAAAAACCAATTAAGCGAAGAATTAAAAACTAAAAAGAACAGAATAAGACCAGATCGTTCAATAAAAGAATTAACAGATTTACCAGAGGAAAAATTAGAAGAAGCGTTGGAAACAATGGATGAGGATGAATTGATGGAAAAATTATCAAATGCTGAACCCAATGCTTTATTAGATAAAAAACAATTTGCTATTGCACAAAAGCGTTCGAAATACATAAAGAACTATATTCCGGGTATTCCCCAGGGTGATTTGAATCAAACGAGAAGAGAGTTTTTTATAAGAACTATTAATTTTGATAGTAAATACAGGAAAATCCCAGATATTAATTCTATTGTATGTGCACAGAATGTAAATACTCAAACAAAATCAGAATTAGAAAATGAATTAAAGACGAATATAGCTAAAATAAGAGAACCTTCTACTGATTATACGATCCAGTTAGCTATACCTATATCAAATGTGGTAGAAATGACATTACAAAATCTGGAAATTCCAGTATCATGGTATGTATTTGATGATGATTATGGAACTGATTATTTTGTATATTCGAAAATAGACCCAGATGATATCCTCAAACGACGATGGGAAAAATTTGATATCCCACCCGGTAGTTATAATGAACAAGAACTTGTTGATATATTAAATACTAGGTCTGTAGAATTGGATACTTCTTTAAATTTTGTTTATACCTCTACTATGCATAAAATATCCGTAGAAAATACAGGTACACAGGATATAATAATTGATTGGGCTAGCGGGATGCATACACCTGCCGCTTGTTTTGGTGGTGCGAAAGGGCAAAAAATAGATAGTAGTATGGGTTGGATATTTGGATTTAGAAGTCGAATAATAGAAATAAAAGCAGGAGATAAGAAACATGGCACGGCTTTATTGGACTTAGAAGGAACAAAATACTTTTTATTGGTATTGGATGATTTTGTGAATAGTAAGCCGAATCAGGATTTGATAACAATGATAGGTGCTGAAAAAGACACCTCTTTTCGTTTACCAAAATATTGGAATAAGCAAACGATGGAGGATAATTGTAATGTGATAACTTTTCCAGACCCATTATCTAGTTGTGGAAATACGCCTGTAAATAGGGATTTGAGTAGTAATTTAACAAAAAATCAAAAGTATACTGTGGAGCAAATAAAATTAAAAATGCAATCGGAAGAAATAAATACGTATAAAGCGCCTGCTTCTTCGGATGTATTAGCTCGTATTTCAATAACAAAAGATAGGACGAATCGTTATGGTTCACAGACGTATTTAAATAGTAATTATGATTATACCAAAAGAATGTATTTTGGGCCGGTTTCCTTGTCAAAATTTAGAATTAAATTATTGAATGACAAGGGTTATATAGTAAATTTAAATAATATGGATTGGTCTTTTTCGATATTGGTGAAGCAAAGATATCAACATACTTAAAAAATGATACATTTATCAGCGCATGTCAAATTCACCATTTCAACACTATTACGATTAAGCTCGCAATATTTTCTTTTATTATTGTTATCATCCATAAATTTTATTCCTGTATATGACATTTTATCATTAGGATTGTATTGTTGATTATCTATTACGTTATCAAATATTTTATTACATAATGATAACAATACAATTTCGTGTCTTAATCCAATTCTAGCGCTTGTTAATACGAGTTGTATATTTTTTGATTCTACGAATTCTGAAATTTTGTCCAAATCACATTTAGGCTCTTCGTCAATTTTTGTGCCTACTACTATAATTTGTGGTGTTGTTGATGTATTTTTGTGAATTTCATCATACCAATAATTTATACGTTCGATTGGATTTTCTGCTGTGGTATCAAAACATATAATTGCGCCAGCACTACCTCTATAATATGTTTTTATAATGGGTGCAAAATTTTCTTGTCCTGCTGTATCCCACATTTGACATTTAACCCGTTCACCATTATCTATCATTTCTATTTTAGATTGAAATTCTACACCGATTGTTGGTGTATTTTCTTCTATTATTGAGTTATTGCATATTCTATTTAACAAAGATGTTTTTCCTACTCCGGAATCTCCTATAATAATGAGTTTAAAAACATAATCGTATGATGGTATAGATATTGACATATATATAATATAAAAATATATTTTTATATTATATGACGAGTAAAAAAAGAAAGAGAAATAAAAAAAAGAATTCTACTCCATATGCATTAGACAATATAGGAAAACGTGAATTGGTGCCGATAAAAAAGAAGTATGCTATTCGGAATGTAGATCAATTAAATAGAGCGTCAGATTTTAAAAAAAATAAAAATATACACAATGAATTAAAAGAAGAATATGTAAGAAGATTGGTGCTACAAACACGTAAGTCAAAAAAATCAAGAAAATTATTTCAAAAGATGCATAAAACCAAGAAGAAGCCAATTAATTATATAAAAAGGATGTCTGCAAAAAACATTGAAGATACGTATTTTTATTTATTGAAGCAAGATAAACCTAGAAAAACCAGAAGACGTAGACGTAGAAAACGTGGAAAACGTCGTTCATCCAAAAAGTAATTTGTCTATAGTTGTTTTAACACAAAATAATCTATGCATTAGTATTCCTAAAATGAAGGTAAAAAACAATATAATAAATATATTATATTTGTTTAGGAAGTAGAATTGAAAAAATTTAGCCAAAAGAATAGTAAAAGCAACATCTACTAATGCTATATTCATATATCTATAACTGTGAGCCCCTTCTTTAGGTTTACCGAAAAAATCTTTATATTTGCAAAAGTATAACATATATATTATTATTTGATTTTTAATGTGGCGAAAATTTGTTTTGTTATTTCTTCTTCGTTTATTAAACAAGTCGTCATATCATTTTCGAATTTTTTGATTAGTTTTTTCATTTTAGATAAATTTTTTTTCAATGATGGAGAAAAATTTTTCAATTTATCTAAAATTTCTTTATCATCTAAATTAATGGATTCATTTTTTACATATGCTAATAATAAATCTATAGCTAATTTTATTTTTTTCGGATTTTTAGCGGTATGATACAGCATCATAATGGGTTTACCTTCAATGATTTCAAGAGAATAATCTTCTTTAGCACATATTCCTGATTTTTGGCTACACAATATCCCACAATGGATATCACCATTTGCTTTGATATCTCTGTAGAATTTTAAAATTTCAGGTTTAGGGACATTTTTGGTATAATTTTTATTTTCTATCATGACATTAACCTCTTTTAAGGATAAAACGAAATCTCCTCTGCCTGCTTGACAATGTGTATCTAATACGCTAGCGGAAGGACACATCAAGTTGAGTTGCTGCTCACATAATGCTTCACCATCCTGACCAATGAGTGTAGAATTTTGTTCACGCAATAGTTGTTTTTCTGTTTTTTTCCTTTCATCGTTTAGTTTTGATTCGTATGTTTCTGTAAGTTGTTCATATCTTTTTAGCCAGATAGTTTCTTTATCATCTAATTTATTTTGAAGTTCTTTATACATTTTTGATGTTATTTCATCAATTTTTTGATTTTTGTTTTCTATGATATTATTGTTGTCTATAATTTTGTTTTCTAATTGTTGTATCTTTTCTAAATAAATTACTTTAGTATGTTCAGAAATTTGTTTTTGGAGAGAATTTAGTTTGGAGTTATGTAATTTCATCATTTCTTTTTTGGTTTCTCGTTCTTCATCTAAATTATTATTAAGTTTTACGATTCTATCTTCGTATGATTTTTTAATATGTATTAAATTTGTTTGGTATTCTTCGTTATTAAAACATTTAATTTCTTCCATTCCTTGTTTATACATTGTTTTTCCTAATTTCAACCATTTAATTTTATCGTCATCGCGTTGTTGAATAAAATCAATAACTATTTTATCATTTGGTAGAGATACATCTATACGATCCATAATTATTAATGATTTTTTTTCTTTATTTTCTTTACATTAAGTAATAATGAAAAAATTTATCTTAAAAACAAGTGTACAATATATAACAATGAATAGTTTACAAACCCAGAAAGAGAGAAGTGATATGATATTGGAACCATTGCAAGTGATGATTCAATTAGGGTTGTTATCATTTTGTCCAACAGGCACAAAAGTAAGCGTATCGGACAATTTGCTGCATTTACAACAACCTAGTATGGTTCAAGGTGTTATTAGATGGTGGCAAGCAGACAATAAGGATGATTTATATTATTTATTTCATGCTATTCGAAGATATTATAAATGGTATAAACCCCAAAACAACAAAGTTTACAATCATATATTAACTTTGGCGATAAAAGGTATTACAAAATTAACTGAAACGTATAGTAAAACGGATAAAACATCTATTACTCATACATTAAATTTGTATAAAAATGTGTTAGGTTTAGAGAATCCGGATTTGTTTAAAAATGCGGAGGAAACTTCTGTGAATATAGACAATGTATTTGAAAAGATAACAGAAGTTTATGATGAACGATTGTTGAGGGCAGTATTTAATATGTTTAAATTAATACAAGATGAAAAAAATGAAGCAAATGTTCAGTGTTATTTAGAAGCAATACAAAATGTATTGGGTCCAACAAATATTTTATTAAGAAAATGGATACATGAAAATTTGACTTGTTAAAATAGTGTATTGAGTTGTTTTATAAATTCTTGTTTTCCGATAGATTTTGGTCCAACTGTATTATTATGATTCCATGTTATTGTATCATAATATTTTTCTTTTAATAAATCTCTTTTTTTGAAAGACATTTTTTTTGTAATTTGGATATAGTAATGACTTTGGTCAGAAAGATTTTCGAAATCGATACCATCTTGAAGCATATCTATTATTTTTCCGGCATATACTCCAACTCTTCTAAGAGCAAATGTGGCGTGCATTTTATCTTTAACGAATATATATCCTTTTGGTTTTAATATTGGAGAGATTTTCCTATCTATGTCTTGTCTTTTCCATATTTGGAAAACACAAGGAACGCTATAATTCTCTCCATTTATCAAGAATGAATCATTTGGAATATCTATTTGAGATATTAAATGAAATTGTAGAGGGAATGCTTTTTGCATACTTTCTTTTTTGAAGCTTCTTGGTAATATGAAACTTAATGTGGCTGTTTTTGTAGATTTACAAATATGTTTAATAAATTTTTTAGCCATTGAAGATTGTCTACCAAATGGAGGATTTCCGATAAAATGAATTTTTTTGTGTGGAAATATATCGATATCTAGTTGTAGGAAATCTATTTTTGTAATTTCTTTAGACTTTGGGTCGATATCAAAAGCTTGAAAGCTGATATGAGTATCCATGATTTTATTACTGAAGGCGCCATTTCCGGCGCTAGGTTCAATAATTAGTTCATCTTGTTTGGGAGCAATTTTTTCATACCAATGTTGAAGACAAGTATCTACAACCTCCTTTTTGGTGAAATATTGGTCTTTTGTATTTCTTTTGAGTCCAGTATCTTGCATAGTATAAAATAGTATAAAAGTTATTAAATAATTTTCAATTTAAATAAAATGATCTACTGAAAAAAAGGCACTAAAAAAACGGAACTAAATCCGGGACTTTTTTTATATAAAGTATTTTGAAATTTCGATTTTGGACAATTTAATTTGTCCAATTTTGATATATGAGAACCTTTTAGATTCAAAAACCGCTCGATTTAGTTCCTTTTTTTCAGCGATTGTCTAGATGATGGAGGGAAATCATATTTTTTTGTCTAAAAAATTTGCCTACATAATTTTAAAAAAAGGCACTAAAAAAAAGGAACTAAATCGAGTAATTTATAAAATACTTAAAAATAAATCTGGACAATTTATATATGGGGTCCAAAAAAGAGAAAAAGTTGCAAAAAGTTGCAAAATCATTTTCTTGTCAATATTGTGATTATATTACGTTTAGAAAAAGTAGTTATGATAAACATTTACAGACCATAAAACACAAAGAAAATGTGGGTCCAAATGGGTCCAAAATGGATGAAAAAGTTGCAAAAAGTTGCAAAAGTTATATATGTGAATTTTGTGAAAAGGAATATCAAACCAGAGGAGGTTTAAGAAAACATAAAAAGAAATGTAAGAAAGTTGATTACAGTAAGGAAGATATGATCAAATTATTGAGAGAAATAAGTTGGAAGCCTGATGATGTGCAAAATGCCATGAAATTGGCAGGAACTACAAATAATACGAATAATATATCTATCAATGTATATTTGAATGAGCATTGTAAAGACGCGTTAAATTTAGACGATTTTGTGAAAAAGATACAATTGAGTGTGGAGGATGTTTTAAAGACGAATAGTTTAGGATTGGAGGATGGTGTATCGAATGTTGTGATAAAGGAATTGGAGGATTTATCGGCGAATAAGCGCCCGATTCATTGTGTGGATAAAAAGAGGAATAAATTTTATATAAAGGATAATGATGAGTGGAAGAAGGAAGATGCGGAAAAAATAATTAAAGCGGCGGAAAAGATTAGGATAAAACATATTATAATGTTAGAAAATTGGGAGAAAGAACATCCGGATTATTTAACTTTAGGACATAAGGAACATACTATGTGGCAACATATGGTGGCTACATTTACAAAAAAGATAACGGATAAGGATAAGGATAGGATAGTGAAAGCGGTAAAAAGGCGTGTTATGATAAAAGAGGCTATGGGTGAAATTAAATCTTAGAATAATGTAAATGAGCACGTTAGTAAATTGTTTTAAATTTTGGTGTTATGTAAGAGAAAAGGGTGATAAAAGGGATAAACCGGAGTATAAAGAAATGAAAGAGATAAAAAAACAAGAAAAAACTGAAAAAAAGGCACTAGAAACGGAGATTTCTGAGACAGATGTTTTATATGAGATAGAAATTTAAAAAAAACAAGACATAATAGTATAAATGGGTAATGTTTTATCGAAGCCAGTATATTACGAAGGGTATTTGGAGAGTGATTATCCTTGTAAAAAACGTAAAATAAAGCACTATGAGAATAGTGATTTGAAAGTGAGGTCTTTTAGAATGCAAGAGGAATTTGGACCGAAGAAATTTATTAAGCCGTGACGCACTGGAACGAAGAGTCAACAACAGATTCCTGCACGTGGACAGAAAAAGGGATTTAGAGGCAAAACTGTTTCGAAAAAATAAATGGAATTATTTATTGATGACGAACTTGTTGAAAATCGATATGATTGACAAATGTTCTGAAATAAATATAATTTATATTTTATTAATATATATGATAGGTAAATTTTTGAAAAAATATTTATGTTTTTGTATTACATTATATGAAGAGAAAAAAACGAGAAAAATTTATAAGGAATGTTTTACTGAAGATTATGAAGAAGATATTTAAAAAAAAATATATTAAAAAGAAAATTATATCAAATGGTATAATGCCGTTAAGAAAAAGACAGCAAAGAACAGTATTGGAGTATATTTGGCAGGATGTGGAGGGTCATTTTAGGTCAAAAACAAAAATAATGCCAAGTGTGTGTTGGCAGGACACTATAGAAACTACCCCTATGTGGAATTTTGATGGTAGTTCGACTGGTCAGGCCGATGCGAATAATTCGGAGGTATATTTGCGTCCATATTTTAAATGTATGGATCCGTTTAGAACATTGAATAATCAAAAATATTCACAATTGGTATTTTGTGATTTGTGGGTTCCCGAACTTGATGAGGACGGAGAATTGCAATATGAAACTGGATTGATGCCAAGTATGAATGGTCAAAAAAATACAATACAAGAAGAGGTTTCTAGTTGGATTCACGATACGAATACAGATGAAAGAGATAAAGAATTGAAAAAGGTATATGGTGAGTTAGATGGCAGACGTGTGAAATTAAAACCACATCCTGATAATAAAAGAGATCAAGCGAAAAAATTGTTTGAAAGTAATAGATTAAGGCACGGTGATTTGTGGTTCGGATTTGAACAAGAATTCTTTTTTTATGATTTGAAGAGTAAACAGATTATTGGTTGGGAAGAAACAAATTGTCCAGAGAAGCAGGGGAAATTTTATTGTGGCGTAGGTCGTAGCAGCGAGGTTTCGAAGGTTAGACAATTGGCGGAGCGTGTGATGAAAGAAACAATTTGTATAGAGGGTCATGTGGATTGTTGTGGATGGAATTTGGAAGTTGCTCCGGGTCAATGTGAATTTCAGATTAGGGGTTCAGGATTACAGGCAGCTGATAATTTGACAATTTTTCGATATGTGTTGCAACGAATTGCTGAGCAGGATGGATATGGTGTGACATTTCATCCAAAACCAAAGGATGGAGATTGGAATGGAAGTGGTCTTCATACCAATTATAGTACCGTATTGATGAGGGAATCTGGTGGCTATAAGTATATAATGGAGGCTGTAGGATTATTAGAAAAGAAACATATGGAGCATATGTATGTGTATGGAAAGGATAATAATATGAGAATGACAGGTCATCACGAAACTTCAAGTTGGGATAAATTTACAAGTGGTGTGGCGGATAGGACTGTATCTGTAAGGATTCCAAGAACTTGTTTTGTGGAGGGATGTGGATATTTGGAAGATCGTCGTCCGGGTGCGAATGCGAATCCGTACGAAGTGATAGTATCTTTAGCGGAAACAACTGTTATGAATTCGGAATCCTATAGTAAATTTGATGAATCGAATGATAAAGTAAGTCTATCGTATGGTGCTGAGGTAGATTTGAAAAAGACAGAATTGGGTGTGAGGGGTGTAGGATTTCAATCGCATTAGATATATATTAAATATAATGAGTTAATATATATTATGGATAATATGGATAATTATAATTCTGGTGTAATGGGATTGGTATCGATGTATTATTTTAGAAAATGGATATCTTGCAAAGAGTCGGAAAAAAATTTAGGAAAAACAGATGATGAGGCGAATGATAGCTGTAAAAATTTATATCATATATATATTTATAATAAGAATCTATTATCGAAATCAAAATGAAATTCTCTCCAATAATAATTGAAGAGAGTGAAATTATAGTTATTAAAATTAATACATAAAAATTAAATTAATAATATATATAAATGGATTTTTACATGTATAAATCTACGTGTCCGCGCTGGTATGGTGAACAAATAGATATCAGACATATGGTTGTTCCTGAGAAAACGAGTGAAGACGAAGTTTCGAATAGGGCGAGATTGAATTCGAATAGGGCATCGGGTTCGAAGACTTGTCGGATTGAGTTATTACAGAAGTATTTTATGTCAATAGAGCCAAAAAAGAGTTATGTGGGTTTGACTGGTTTGCAATTTCATGGCAATTATGTGCCAAGTCCGTCGAATATTACAAATAACGACTTGTAAATATTGTGAGCATATATGCTGTGCTGGGTTGAGACAATATTTTGTTGAAATGATGTAAACACTCATTTGTTAGCATATTTATGAACTTATCTACAAATATGAGACCATATATGCTGTAATTAAACAAAATTAATCATTTACTCAAATATTAGAGAAAATGAGACTGAAAAGACATAAATGAAAAAGATGATTATGTTTTGTGATGATATATGCTAACAAATATGTTAGAAACATTTTGTATTTTTGTTGAAATGACAAAAAATACAAAATACTTAAAAAAAAGAACTAAAAACTCTGATAAGTAAAAAAAAATATACAAGACATGTCAGAAAACTTAAAAAAAAGAACTAATTA
>Ga0181394_1001206_pt1 | contig 11330 bp, 17 predicted proteins | sample 17SPOviralmetaG_FD_130123 | JGI IMG/M metagenome (GOLD analysis project Ga0181394, IMG submission 130123) | Marine viral communities from the oligotrophic San Pedro Time Series (SPOT) site, San Pedro Channel, CA, USA - 17 SPOT_SRF_2010-11-23 | ecosystem: Environmental > Aquatic > Marine > Strait...
CCAGTGTACATCAAGGTTGAGGGTGACAAGTTTGTTGCTACTCAAGCACATTATATGGAGGGACAACCTCCCCGAACTTGGGAATTAGGAGAACAAGTATGAAGTATGAAGTCCGTTTAGCAAACACTGGTCGTGAATGTTTGAAGTGGTACACATTTGATACTGCCAAAGAAGCAGTCAAGTTTGTGTTGAAACAACTGCACGAAGTTGGATTCACTGTTGATGGTAAGACCTACGAAGAGAAGTTCGAGGAAATCATCTGGGTTGGTAAGGGGAGAGTCATCAATGCATGATTATGTCCGATTGATCCAAAACGCAAAGGGTGCACGATCTCGTGCACAGTCTGAGTGGGGTAAAAAATACTGGTCTACTGTTATCCAGAAACTTCTGGTAAATATGAGAGAACAGGAAACTATACACTAAAACTCTTATAAATAGAGGTATATTATAAGAGGTTAGTTATGGCAATTACACCAACAATTACAACTCAGGTTTCCGATGCGGAACTGACAACCAATCTAAATTACCTACAACCAACTGGTTTTAAATTGGTTATCGATAGGACAAAGTATCCTAATATGGAGTACTTTGTTCAGTCTGTATCACATCCCGGTGCATCTGTTAATCCTGTAGAATTACCTGTCCGAAGAATCACATCTGTCCCCCTAGCAGGAGACAAGATAACCTTCACCGAAGTATCATTCACTATCATTCTTGATGAGGACTTGACATCATACACAGAGATGATGGATTGGTTGACTCGTATAGTCAATGATGGTCAGGTGAGTGGTCTGGAACGAGCAACTAAATTTCCTACATACTCTGACATTACACTTCATGTATTGTCGAGTCATAACAATACTACCAAGAAGATTGTATACAAAGACTGTATTCCAATTTCACTTGGTAATATTGAATTTACTTCTACAACAGGAGATGTTACCTATCTGACCTTTGATGCGTCATTTAGGTTCTCACAGTTTGAGATAATTTAACCCTATATAATTTTTTGTAATGGAGACAATATGATAGACTTAGAATCTGTTCTTGCGGAGTGGAAAGAGGACTCCGAAATTTCTAAACACCAATTAGACGAGACCTCTCGTGTTACCCCTGCGTTACACGCAAAGTATCTGGAGTACCTCTCGTTGACCAAACTGCGACTCAAGCAAGCAGAGTTCAAACAGAAAGTTCTGCTCAAAGACAAATACCTATACTACGAGGGTAAGATGTCCAAGGAGGACATTGAGACTCGTGGGTGGGCATATGATCCCTATGATGGGTTGAGTGCAACCACCAAGAACTTCAAGGAGTACTACTACGACTCTGACAAAGAGATTCAAGAGTCTGAGATTAAAATTCAGTATCTAAAAACGATTATAGATACACTTACAGAGATTGTTAATAGTCTCAATTGGAGACACCAGACCATCGGTAACATGATAAGATGGAGATCATTTGAAGCAGGACAGTGAGGAATTATGTTAAAAGAAATGAAAGAAACATTTAAAGTTAATAAAATTTATCAGTCTCGGTGGGTATGGTATCACACGATACTTGCGTTCGAGATATTCCTAACCAATATACTATTGATTGCTATTTTAGTCAAGATGCCGTGAGTATACCTAACACGATACGAGTGGGGTTGAAAGACAACTCCATGTTGCTGATTGATGCGGAAGCACACCAGATTCCCGAACTGCGAGAATACTTCTCGTTCTATGTTCCGGGACATAAATTTATGCCCGCTTTCAAGTCTCGTAAATGGGATGGGAAGATCAAACTTTTCAACCAAATCACTCGTGAACTCAATGTAGGACTCTATGCACATCTCAAGAAGTTCTGTGCAGACAGAATGTATCCTATTGAGTTGATCGACAATGACGAGTATGGACATCCAGAACAGAAGAATCATGTCCAACACCAGAACCTCATAAAGTTTCAGAGTGAACTGGATTTGCCATTCTCATTGCGTGACTATCAGTATGATGCAGTGACTCATGGTATCAAAGAGAAACGAGCAATCCTATTGTCACCCACAGGATCGGGTAAGTCATTCATCATCTATAATCTGATGCGGTGGTACACTGCAAACTTTAGTCAGAAGGTGTTAGTTGTTGTTCCGACAACAAGTCTGGTAGAACAAATGCACAAGGATTTCGAGGACTATGGATACGATCCAGAACTATGTCACAAGATATATTCTGGTAAAGAGAAGGTGACTGACAAGCAGATCATAATCTCCACATGGCAGTCCATATACAAGTTTCCGAAAGAGTGGTTCGAGCAGTTTGGTTGTGTGTTCGGTGACGAGGTGCATCTATTCAAGGCAAAGTCTCTGTCTGGTATTATGAATAAGTGTACAAAAGCACCATATAGATTTGGTACTACTGGTACTTTAGATGGTACCGAGACAAACAAATTAGTACTCGAAGGTCTGTTTGGGCCCACCTACCGAGTGACTCAGACTCGTGACCTACAGGAAAAGGGTACACTCGCAAAGATTGATATTGATGTTCTCTTACTGCGTTACCACAATGATGTGTGTCATATGATGCAGGGCAAGACCTACCAAGAAGAGATGGATTATCTGGTAACTAACGAGAAACGCAATAAGTTGATTACCAACCTCACCCTAGATCAGAAGGGTAATACTCTGGTTCTGTTTCAGTTTGTAGAGAAACACGGTAAGGTTCTGGTTGATATGATGAGAGACAAGGCAGGAGAAGATAGAAAGATATTCTATGTGTCTGGAGAAGTGGATGCCACAGACCGAGAGCAAATTCGTGGCATAGTGGAGAAACAGAAAAATGCAATTATTGTTGCTAGTTTGGGCACTTTCAGCACTGGTATTAATATTAGGAATCTTCATAATATAGTATTCGCATCCCCTAGTAAGAGTCAGGTTAAAGTACTACAGTCGATAGGAAGAGGATTGAGGCAGTCTGACGATGGTTCTGTGACCAAGTTATACGATATTGCGGATGATATGCATATCAAGTCACACAAGAACTTTACATTGCGACATAGTGCCGAAAGAATAAAGATATATACTAAGGAGCAGTTTCCTTACAAGATACATCAAATTAACTTGAAATAGAAAAGGATTTAGAATATGGAGATGATAAACGGTAGAATGGACAACGACATACGGCAGTTAAAATTAGCAAGTGGGGAAGAGATTCTCTGCGAAGTAGTTCAGTGGGCAGAGGGTGAGGACTTTGAGATTCTAGTAAGAAAAGCAATGAGACTCATTATGATGGAGAATCCCGATGGAATGAAATACTATGCGTTTAGACCTTGGATGGTTTACCAAGAAAGTAATGAGGATTTGCTCATTATTAATTCTACTCATGTTGTTGGAATGGGGTTTCCGACAGAATCTCTAATCGTACAGTGGCAAGAGGCAACTGCTGATATGCAAGAAATGTATGATGCGAGGGAGAAAGAGCATCAAGACAAATATGGTGCAACGGCAGTAGAAAAGATGGGAGAGAGGGTTAGGTCTGCCGCTGATAAGATCGAAGAATATATGGATAGGATGGGGTTGACAGATTCAGGTGCTAGTAATGTAATCGACTTGGATAGCAAGAGGACATTACACTAGGTATTCACCTCTCCCCAAACATTAAGTTTATTATACAGTGAGAAACAACTTTTGTCAAGTGAAAATTTAAATAAAATCGGATTCACCTGTTCAGCATTTGATCTGTTTCATGCGGGTCATGTGAAGATGTTGGAGGAGGCAAGGACTGTCTGTGACTACCTTATAGTGGGGTTGCAGACTGATCCGACCATAGACCGACCCGAAAAAAACAAACCTATTCAATCGGTAACAGAAAGATATATACAAGTTGATGCCTGTCAATGGGTAGATCAAGTTATACCCTATGAGACAGAAGAAGATTTACTGGACTTGATGCAACTACTTGACTTTGATGTGCGTATCATTGGTGAGGAGTATAAGGAAAAAGATTTCACTGGAAAGGATTATTGTCTTGACAATTATATCCAAATGTTTTATAATAAGAGACATCACAAATTTGCAAGTAGTGAACTAAGAAAAAAACTAGGAATTAGATAATGGCAACGAAAATTAAACCGAAAGACAAACCACATTATGTGAATAATGCACAGTTCTCCCAAGCAGTAGTAGATTATGTTACTGACTTGAATAAGGCAAGGGATGCTAGGGTTCGTGATCTACCCAAGGTACCCGATTATATTGCCATGTGTTTTCTCAAGATATGCGAGGGTCTATCCCACAAGTCTAACTTTGTGCGGTACACCTATCGTGAAGAAATGGTGATGGATGCGGTAGAGAACTGTCTCAAGGCAATCGAGAACTATAACCTAGAGGCGGCAACTCGTACTGGTAAACCAAATGCCTTTGCCTACTTCACACAGATTTCTTGGTTCGCATTCCTCCGTAGGATTGAGAAAGAGAAGAAGCAACAAGACATCAAGATGCGTTATATGGAACAGGCAAGTGTTGATCTGTTCATTGATAATCCTAATGGGGATAGAGATGTAGAGCAGTATGCCAATGCTGTTGTCGATCAACTGCGTATGCGAATTGATGATGTGAAAGACAAAGACCTTGAGTGGAAAGAGATTGTAAAGAAAGAACGGAAGAGACGAACTGTCAAAGTAGATTCCGATTTAACCGATTTTTTAGTTGACTAATTTTGAGAGATGGTGTATAATGATGGATAAAGCAAAACAACGCAAAAGTGAAATGAAGTTACTGCGTAGGAAAGCAATCAAGTTGCAGAATGCGAGTGCAGGAAAAATTCCTATGGCAGAAGCAATGAAGATGGTAAAGGCATCTAAAGCAGAAGAAGGTTAAACTATGAAAGTGGCAATACTCAACGATACCCATGCAGGGTGTCGAAACTCGTCTGATATTTTTATGGACTACCAAGAGCAATTCTATAGGGATGTATTCTTTCCCTATCTGTTAGAGAATGATATAAAACATATCATCCACCTTGGAGACTACTACGATAATCGAAAGACTATCAACTTCAAGGCACTACAGCATAATCGTAAGATATTCCTAGAACCTATGCGTAAGCATGGGATTACTATGGACATCATACCGGGAAATCACGATGTGTACTATAAGAACACCAATGAACTGAATGCATTGAAAGAACTCCAAGGTCACTATATGAATGAGGTGAACCTTATTATGGAACCAACAGTGGTGAAGTATGACAGTTTAGATGTTGCCTTGATACCTTGGATTAATCCAGAGAACGAGAGTGCTACCCTAGACTTTCTTGCCAACTGTAAAGCAGACATCGTAGGAGCACACCTTGAACTGCAAGGGTTCGAGATGGCACGAGGTCAAGTGTGTATGGATGGTATGAGTAAGAAACATTTTGATCGATTCGAGATGGTTCTGACTGGTCACTTCCATGCCAAGTCTAGTATGGACAACATTCATTATCTGGGTAGTCAGATGGAGTTCTTCTGGAATGATTGTGGTGATCCCAAACACTTCCATGTTCTTGATACCAAAACAAGAGAACTAGAAGCAGTGCGAAATCCTATAACGATCTATGAGAAGATTTATTACGATCACGAGAACATGAATAAGTTCAAAGACCTCAAGTATCTGGACAATAAGTTCGTCAAGGTTATCGTTACCAACAAAGGTGACCCCTATGAGTTTGAACGATTCATTGATCGGGTACAGGCACAGAAGATTCACGAACTCAAGATTGCCGAGGACTTTGCAGAGTTCATTGGTGCCAATGTAGGTGATGACAACATATCGGTTGACGATACCGAGACATTGGTATACGACTATATTGACAATGTTGTGACTGACCTAGATAAAGATCGAATCAAGGTAGAGGTGTCTCACTTGATGAAAGAAGCACAGAGTATGGAGATTGTGTAATGAGTGATGGTGGTAAGGGTGATAACCCAAGACCTATTACTGATAGGAAGCAGTACGAGGATAATTGGGATGCTATCTTTGGTAAGAACCAGAAACACAAACAGCAGGACATGACCGAACTGAACGGTGACGGTAATAGAGACCGTGGTCGATATGGTGAGGACTTGACTGATGGTTGGGAGGATGAGGAAGAGTTGATGGACTTTCATGGCATTCCTACCAAGAAGAGTATCCAGAGATTAAAAGAGAAATTCAATGGTACCAGTGAAAGTGATATGTGGGATCATTATTGCACTGCCGAAGCAAGTTCGATGAGAATCGGCAAAGGGCAAGAATGTAGTTGGTGCGGTATGACCGAAAAATAAATTTGACATTATGTGATGAGTGTGGTACTATACCCCAATGATAAATTTCAAGACTTTAAAATTCAAAAACTTCCTGTCTACAGGAAACAATTTTACGAAGATCAATTTCGATGAAACTCCGACTACCCTAGTGGTAGGACACAATGGTGCAGGGAAGTCTACCATGTTGGATGCTCTATCGTTTGGTCTATTTGGCAAACCCCATCGGAAAATATCTAAGAACCAGTTGATCAATACTATCAATGGTAAGGGTGCATTGGTGGAGGTTGAGTTCGATATTGGTAAGCAGTCGTACAAGGTTATCCGTGGCATCAAACCTAACAAGTTTGAGATATGGGTCAATGGTAATATGGTGAATCAAGATTCCCATGCCAAAGAATACCAGTCGATGCTTGAGAAGAATATCATCAAACTGAATCACAAATCTTTCCACCAGATCGTGGTACTGGGTTCTAGTTCGTTTGTGCCATTCATGCAGTTGGCAGGAGGTTCTAGACGAGAGGTGATCGAAGATTTACTTGACATCAATATGTTCTCTAAGATGAACGGACTACTCAAGGAGAAACAGTCTCTACTCAAGGAAGCAATCCAGACCAATGGTCACAGTTTGAATCTGGTTGATACCAAGATCAATGCACAGAAGAAGTATCTGCGTGATCTGAGTGAGATCACTGCATACCAGAAGAACGAGAAACTGGCAAACATCAAGACCCTACAAGGTGAAATCCGTGAACTCAATGAGGCAAATGCCAAGGTCAGTTTGGATGTGGCAGAGTCAAAGTCAGTCACTACTGAGATTGTTTCTAATCAGAAGAAACTACAAGACCTGAATGAGTTTGCCGCTGGGTTTCGTACCCAACAGAAGGATGTGGTCAAACAGGCAAAGTTCTTTGAAGAGAATGACAAGTGTCCTACCTGTGATCAAGAGATTGATTCCAAACTCAAAGAGTATCATCTGGGTAAGTGTAAGACTAAGGCAACGACCATATCTAACGCACTGGATATGCATAAGGTTCAGTCTGATTCTTTGAATGAGGTCATCGAAGGACTCAGCAGACAACAGGATCACATTCGCAACTGGCAGTCTAAGGTTGATGCTAACAATCAAGAGATTATGAGTATCAATCGAAACATCGACAAACTGAATGAAGAGATTTCTCGTATTGATAATGAGAGTGGTGATCTGTCAGAAGCAAACTCTGCACTAGAAGAATTGCGTGAGAAGAAGGAAGAGTTGCAGGAGACCAAGTACAAACTGGCAGAACAAAATTCGTATAACCAAGTGTATGCAGAGTTACTCAAAGACACTGGTATCAAGACAAAAATTATTAAACAGTACTTGCCTGTCATCAATCAGTTGACCAACAAGTACCTACAGATTCTAGACTTCTTTGTACACTTTGATCTGGATGAGAGTTTCGTTGAGACTATTCGATCCAGACATCGTGATAACTTTTCGTATGACTCATTCTCTGAGGGTGAGAAACAACGGATTGACCTGTCCCTACTATTTACTTGGAGACAGATTGCAAAGATGAAGAATAGTGTGGCAACCAATCTACTGATTCTAGATGAGACATTCGACTCGTCTCTAGATGAAGAAGGTATTGAAAATCTGATGAAGATTATCTCTACACTAGGTGAGGATACAAATGTGTTTGTGATCTCTCACAAGAGTGAACTCGAAGATGCACAGTTCCACCGCAAAATCGAGTTCGTAAAAGAAAAGAACTTTAGTAAAATAAAGTCTTGACTTTAATTGAGTCGTATGTTATTATACCGTTTACAAATTTAAAAAGAGAGTGATATATTATGGAACTATCCGATACTACAATGCAAGTTCTCAAGAACTATGCTACAATCAATCCTAACATTGTTATCAATGAAGGGAACACAGTAAAGACCATTTCGGTTGCACGAAATGTTTTATCAACCGCAGAACTCCCCGAAGAGTTTCCTGCATCATTTGGCATCTATGACCTAACAGAGTTTCTGAATGTTCTGTCCTTGGTGGATTCACCTCGACTCACATTTGAGAAAGACTATGTGACTGTCGGAGATTCTACTGGTCGGTCATCGGTCAAGTACTTCTTCTCTGATCCAGAGATGCTTACCAGTCCCGGTAAGGATATTGTCATGCCATCTGCCGAAGTTAATTTTGTACTAGATACAGATACTTTGGGTAAAGTCAAGAGAGCGGCAGCGGCACTTGGGCACGATGAGATTTCTATCACCCCAACCACTGGTGCGGTTCGACTATCTGTCATCGATAGTAAAGATGCGACAAGTAATGCATTCTCTATTGATGTGGAAGGTGAGTATCCAGAAGGAGTTGATTTCAACTTCATTATGAATGTGAGTAACCTGAAAGTAATAAACGAGGACTTTGCTGTGAACATCTCTAAGAAGTTGATCTCTCAGTTCAAGTCTCAACAATCCGCAATAGAGTATTATATTGCACTTGAAAAATCATCTACATACGGAGCATAATAGAGATGGCAGAAGCAAAGAAAGCAGAACGAGATCACTCACCAATTTACGAATTGGGTAATCGGGTCTCTAGATCAACAGTGGCAGTAATTGATACTGTTGTACAACGAGGTGGGTTCAAAGGAGAAGAACTTACTACAATCGGTCAATTGAGAGATCAAGCAGTCCAGATCATTCAAATCTGTGAGGAGTATCAGTCTGAGCAGTCTGTCGATTAGACAGTTTGGGGGGTGGAAACACCCTCTTTTTTTTCTTGACTTTTTGTTTCATATAATGTACAATGTACAACTTACGAAACACTTTAATATTATGGAGACTATATGTCTAACGAATTCCTCTGGGTCGAGAAGTATCGACCTCGACTGATCGGTACAACCGTACTGCCCCAAGACCTGAAAGATACATTCCAGAAGATTGTTGATTCAGGTGAAGTCCCTAACATGATGTTCACTGGTACCGCTGGCACTGGTAAAACTACTATTGCTCGTGCGATCTGTGATGAACTTGGTCTTGACTATATTGTCATCAACGGTTCGGAAGAGGGGAACATCGATACCCTGCGTGGGAAGATCAAACAGTTTGCCTCATCCGTCTCTCTCTCTGGTGGTTACAAAGTAGTCATCTTGGATGAGGCAGACTACCTAAATGCACAATCCACTCAACCTGCATTGCGTGGATTTATCGAAGAGTTCTCTCAGAACTGTCGATTCATTCTGACCTGTAACTTCAAGAACAAGGTCATCGAACCTCTACACTCCCGATGTGGTGTGTACGAGTTCAACACCTCCAAGAAACAAATGGCACAACTCTGTGGTGAGTTTATGACTCGACTGCAAATCATTCTAGATGGTGAGGGTGTCAAGTATAACAATGATGTGATTGCAGGACTAATTGGTAAACACGCACCAGACTGGAGACGAGTGCTCAACGAGGCACAACGACATTCCATCTCTGGTAAGTTGGAAACATCAGTACTCATTAATGATAGTAATGGTAACTATAACAACCTTTTTCAATCACTAAAGATCAAAGACTTCAAGAAGATGCGGTCATGGGTCGTGAACAATATGGATACCGAACCATCTGCAATCTTCCGTGGCATCTATGATTCAATGGAAGGTAAGGTGCAACCCCAATCGATTCCGCAACTGGTATTGATTCTTGCAGACTACCAGTACAAGAATGCGTTTGTTGCAGACCACGAACTAAACCTTGTTGCTTGTCTGACCGAATGTATGGCAAATGTGGAGTTCATATAAATATGACCATGCCCAATGAACGCAGACAAGCAGTAGAACGCACCCAAAAATTCCTAATCGACTTGCTGAACCCCAAGGTAACTCCAAGAGTTCCTAGTGAGGTTCGCAAACGTGCGTATGCTTGTCTGAAACATTATCCAAGAGAGTATGACATGGAAATCGCAAGGGAACAAGCACCGCAAATATTTGGGGAGTGGGATGACTAGGATTTCCCATCCACCAGTACAACAGGATGAGATTACAAAATCTTTGTCTCGTGCCTTTGAGTATTCCTTTGATGGAGTCTCGGAGTTCACTGTACCCGATATGCCAGACATATGTGGTTCTTTTAATATAGGACTCATTGTTGGTGCATCGGGTAGTGGCAAGTCAACCCTACTCAAGAGATTTGGAGAAGAACAGTTTCCAGAGTGGGATGACAGTAAGTGCATTGCTTCTCATTTTGATAATGAGGATGAGGCAATGACTCTGATGGGGGCAGTGGGTCTAAACTCAGTTCCTACTTGGTTCAGACCTTACAGCATTCTATCGGTAGGTGAACAGTATCGTGCAAACCTATCACGGAGACTTGTAGATAATGCGGTGATTGATGAGTTTACCTCAGTGGTGAACAGATCGGTTGCCAAGTCGTGTGCCCACTCAGTGGCAAAACATATTCGTAAAGAGGACATACAAGGTGTCGTGTTCTCATCGTGTCATTATGATATTGCAGAATGGTTAGAACCAGACTGGATATATGACACTGCGACTGGGGAACTCACCTATAGGGGGTCACTTCATCGACCAACTAGGAGACCCGAAATCAAACTTGACATCATTCCATGTGGGGTCGGTGCGTGGTCAATGTTCAAAGACCATCATTATTTGACCGAGGATATAAATGCCTCTGCCAAGCATTGGTTGTGTTGGTGGGGTGATGTAGTGGTAGGATTTGCATCGGCAATACCGTTTCCAAGTGGAACACTCAAGAAAGCATTCCGAGGACACCGAACAGTGGTACTACCAGATTTCCAAGGACTAGGTATAGGAGTAAGACTGAGTGATGCGATAGCACAGATGCACTTGGATGAAGGGAAAAGATATTTCAGTAAAACCGCACATCCAAGGATGGGTAAATACAGAAACGAGTCGGAACTATGGAAACCGACATCTAAGAATATGCAGGAGAGGGATAGGGTAGCAACCGACACCGATGAAAGGAAGTGGATTGCCCGAAACTGTTTCTCTTATTCACACGAGTATGTAGGTAAATAAGATGACTAAGAAGAGTCCAAAAATACCAATGAAGGGTGGGGCAGAGTATGA
>Ga0181394_1001208_pt1 | contig 11326 bp, 7 predicted proteins | sample 17SPOviralmetaG_FD_130123 | JGI IMG/M metagenome (GOLD analysis project Ga0181394, IMG submission 130123) | Marine viral communities from the oligotrophic San Pedro Time Series (SPOT) site, San Pedro Channel, CA, USA - 17 SPOT_SRF_2010-11-23 | ecosystem: Environmental > Aquatic > Marine > Strait...
CTAGTAGGGACAGGGACAGGGACATAAACATGATAATAAGAGTTAGTGCTATGTTCATTATTAGCAGGGGAACTTACCTGAGTTTCAATTATAGTATAATTGTTTCTCGGAGTAGAATATCCAGACATTGTGATTTGAAATGTTTAAGTATTGAATACTTGTAAAGTTGTTGTTGATACTTATAGTATTTGTTACATCACGAGGTTCAATTTATTTATACCTATATTATATACTATATGGAAATAATTACAGTATCTACAATAATAGTTTTGACTGGATTAATTACAGGAGGAAGTATGTATATTAAAAATAAGATATGGGAGTTCTCTGAAGAGTTATCATTAAAGATAACTGGTAGAAAATATATGTATACAGATAAATCATGTTCAACCAAATCTAATAATTAATAATAATTTAAACATACATAAAGTTCTATTACCATATACATTATATACATTTTTAATTTATACAAATATGAAAGATATTGTTATTCAAATGAGCGAAGAAGAATATAAAGATATTCATAATTTAACAAATAATGAAAAATGTGTGGTTATGAGAAGTGGATTAATGTGTCTTCAGACAAGTAAAAAAATGCTTACTGAAACCACTGAAAAGGAAATTTATTCTCAAATAGAAAGTGAATTCACTAATAAGTTAGATGAAATTGAAAAAATAAATAAACAAATAGAAAGTGATTTGTTAATTGAACGAGGGGTAAATGAAAGAATGAAAAAGGAGGAATCTGAGAAAATAGAAGAACAAGTGGAGTTAGTTGTTAGACATAAGTTGCAGATATATGACAAAATGACAACCGAAAAGAATAATGATATTATACGTGTTACTGAAATGCTTCATATGAGAGAATCAGAATTAGCAAATGCAAAAGAGCAAATGCGAACATATGGAGTTACTTTTGATGCAAGGCTGGTAAAAGAAGTGGATACAAGAATGAAATTGGAAAGAACTGAACACGATAAAATGATGTCGGAAGTGCTTACTAAGAATAATTCTCTCCTTGAGACAGCTATTAAATCAAGTTCTGTAAAGACATCTACAGAGATAGGTGCTATTGGTGAACAAAAGTTTTATGATATTGCAAAAAAGACCTTTATGGATTTTGAGAATTTTGATATAATAGATGTTCATAATCAACCTCATAAGGGAGATTTTCATATAACAATTAAAGATGTTGGAATAATGATAGATGCAAAGGCTTACAAACGTAATGTTGATTCATCCCAAATAGAAAAGATAAAATCAGATCTTCGTAGAAATACCCATTTAAACTTTGCTTGGCTTGTTTCTCTCAATACCAATATAGATAAAAAAGATCATGCAGTCTTTTTGTTTGAATGGATTTCTGAGGAGCAGTGTGTTATTCATATAAATAATTTATTGTCTTTAGACAACAAAGAACATATTTTAAAAACAGTATTTTATCTTTGCCGAGATCATTATAAAAGGATAAGTGATGGAAAAATTGGACATAGTGAACTTATGGCCATTCGTGATAATCATATGAAAGTAGCTGAACGTGTCAATCATTTAAAAAAACGCATTAAAGAAGTAAAAACATCATTGAACGGTTTGAAGAACCTTCATGATGAACTAGAAAAGGATGTAATAAATATATTAAATGAAGAATCTAATGGAATTGTAAATAAATATTATAGTTCAGTAATTGAATGGTGGAGTAAACATATTAAACCAAAAAATGGCGGTAAAGTAAAATCTACTGCATTATGGCTTGCATTTAAGAAAGAAAACGATGAGTTATGTAAAGAATTAGATGTTGCAGGATTTAAAAATATATTATGTGTTATTGTTCCTCAGGAAAATCTTATTAAAGCCAAAGGAAAAGCAGGAGCCATGGATATATTAGAGATTGAAATGTGTGAGCAATCTGTTCCAGAATTAAAGATAGATACTGATGTTATTGAATAAATAATAGTAATATGATATTAATTACTACTATTATTTAATTATTTATAATGTTACTTAGTGAAATAACATCGGATATATGTGAAATATTTATACCAATTCAACAGTAAACTTGAATGGTAAATTACTAAGAGTCTTATCGGAAGTAGAATCAGTTAATGTACCAAGATTAACATCAGAGTGTGTAAAGTTAACACCGAATACAAGTTTATCTCCAGCTTGCCAGATAAATGGATAATAATCATTTACAGCTCCACCTTGAGCATTACGATTGTTACTGTGGAAGAGACCACCAAGACGGTTAGTTAATCTATAACGAGCTGTGCTATCTGTTAAGGTAGCAAGTTTATCACGGAATTGATGAAGTAAGAACTGACCAGTGCGACCTTTGATAGTAGCCTCGTCATCTTGGTAGTTAGTTGTAGTTCCACTTACTAAAAGATTAAGATTGGTTCTAATTGCACCTTCTAAAGATGTAACATTTGCTTGTCCTACTGGAGTTGTGGGACTGGTTAGAAAAGTATTTACGTCAGTTTTAATATCTGGTGTAGTTGAGAAAATGTATTGCATTTCTTTTACACCAAGTATATCGTATGACCAGTTTTCAACAACAATATCATTAATAGCATCGCCAGAAGCAGGGACACCAGCTTCAAAGTTTCCAACACCTTTATAACCGGTTGGTGTTAATTGATGCAACTCATGAGTGGTTCCAACTGTTGTTCCATCTTGACTTCCAGCCAATAACTGAGGCCAATTGTCTGTTTCATGATGTAAGCACATGTCTTCACTTCGTAAAGTATTTGAAGTAGGTAAATTATTCCACACAGTACCTCCAGCAGTACCATTAGCGTCTGTGAGATAGGCATCATTATCGAGCTTATAAAAGAAGATGTTATTGAAGTCTGCTTTATTCATCTTGAATGTAAGAGGAGCGGCGTTGTCATAAATATTCAAAGTAGTATCTAAAGCAGGTTGTGCAGCTGAAAAAAGAGTAAATGCAGTTTGAATAGCACGATCAATATTTACATTTGCAAGCTCTACTGTAATATTATGACCAGTAGTATTTTCACGAAGAGTAATAACTCTTAAACCACGAAGATCAGTTGATAAATATCCAGCTGCAAGGTCCCAGTTAGCAACGGCATCACCAATACCAGTTAAACTTACGAATCCAGTTTTATCGGCAGCATCAATTGGTGTACAACCAGCAGCGGTTCCAAAGTCTTTTGTTTTTTGTGTGTGAGTTGAATCAGCACCAAAATTAAATGCATATACATCTTCATTATTTACACTATAATACTCATTAAGTGTTGCATTAGTTACATTCACTCCAGTATAGGTCCATAATGTTCCAAGTTGAGTAGCAGTGAAAGTAGTATCACGATCAACTGCAAGAGCAGTTCCATCAGAACGAGTAGTAGTTGCGCCATCTTCCTTGAGCTGAGTATAAGTCATTGCAGCAGGTTGAGCTGCAGTGTTTGTTCCACCAAAAGTAAGGTCATGAGTAAATGTTGCACTCATATTAGGAGGTGCACGCCAATCTTTGCCAAAATGAGTAGCTTCTCTGATAGTTACAGTACGAGTCTTAGAAGTTATATTATTATTTGCATCAGTAAGAGTCCATGTGAAGAAACATATAGTTCCTGCGTCTGCTCTTGGGTCCACACCATTAAAACAACTCATGCTGTTTCCAGCAGTGCCGGTATGTTTTGCACCAATATTCTCAGTAGCTGTAGTAGAAACAGTTAGATTACTGTCTATGTGAAACTCGGTGTATGGTTGTCCTCTTGGCCATTCAATTGATTCTGCACAATTAAATAAAATATCTGCAGAGGTAAGATCGAATGTAAATATGAAGTCATTATTGGTTGTTTCTGTGATAACAGAACCAGCTAAAGAAGATGCAACATTCTGATGAGATGCAGCAGGGCTAAGAGCAGGTAATGATAATTTATATTGAGTTCCAGTAGTCATACCCTGAACAGTAAAGGTCCATTTGGATACTTGAATATTAGTATTATTAGAGTGAGTAACATCATTTTCATTATTAGTTACAGCAGAGATAAGAGTACTTACATCAGCTGCATTAGTAACATCATAAAGAGTGATATCATATTTAGTGCTTGCATCTCCTACAAGAGCTGCAATAGGCATACTGGACATTATACTAAACGCAACAGTAGAGCTGTTCGTTGTACCTCCAGATTGCACAACACCAGTAGATACAATACTTGAAGTAGAAGAAGCAGAACCGTGATATTTTAAGGCATCTGTATTTTTAACAGTAATAGTTGCTTTAATAACAGCACTTTTATTTGTTGTTCCAGTTGCACTATCAGCTGCAAAAATACCAATTTCATATACATTATCATTTGTATTTGAATAATTGTTATCAAATGAAACACCCGCAGCGCTTACTTTTAAAACAGCTTCTCTGTTACTGTTATTTTCAGTATCAGTAATTTCAAAAGTCATTGTATTACTTCCTGATTTTGAAGTAACTTGCATAGACACTGCAGTTCCACTTGCAGCAGCAGTAGGATCTGCTAATAAATAGTATCTTGCACTAGCATATGGGTCATTGACACCGTGTTTAGTAACATCTAAATTAAATGTCATAACGTCATATGCAGCAGCTTGTTCATCAATACTTTTTGTAATAGCATTTGCTGCTAAATCTACAAAGGTTCCTGTAGCTGCAGCATCAGATTGTAGAATTACTGGATTAGTGGTATCTGCGGTAACAGCAACTTTAATAGCTAAAGTACGGGATTTAGTAGCATCAGTACCGCCGTTATATCCGCCATCAGTAATTGTAATTATACAATTATATTCATTTTGGTCGGCAAAGTCAATCACTGCTCCAGGGTCAAACTTGACATATGCAGTAGCAGTCTTTGTGACTCCAATAGCGTTACTACCAGCACTATCAGAATAGATACCAAACTTTGCTGAGTCGGCTCCTCCTGTTACAGTCCATGTACATTTTTGGTTAACAAATACAGGAATAATTTTTGTTGCAGAAACTTGAGATTGTTGATCGGCAACTGTGCAGTTTGCATCAGAACCAGCTTCAGTACCATCATAGTAAGTAACCACCGCTCCGGCAGCGGCAACAACATTACCGGATTCACGTTCGGTAGTAAGTGATGCAGATTCGTAAAAATCAATTTGAACAGGGGTATATGGTATAATAAGAGCTTGAGAAACACTAGCATATGTTTTATCTGAGCCTACACCATTATTATTATGAGCTGTATCAACATATGTCAATATAACATTTACAGTATCAGTACCATAACTACCATTATTTGTAGTAAGGTCAGCCATATCTACATTTGTGCTTCTGTTAATTTCAATATTTCCATTAACTAAAGCACTGTTTAAAGTATATCCAGTAGGTGCGGCACCGTCCCAAGCTACAGTTATATCACCTTGATCTACAGCGTTAGTTTGTGCAACAGCCCATAATGCTTTTGTAGTAGTGTCAAACTCGTTAATATTTACAGAACTTGTAAGAGTAGGAACATTTGATAATACTGCACCAGCAACATCAGTTGTAGAGGAACTTACATAAATAGTTATATTTTCACTTTTAGGATTGTTAGTACCACTTACAGGTGTAGCAGTAAGAGTAACAGTATATGCTATTTGTGTATCTTTGTTTGCAGCAACTTTTAAACTAAGAGTAACAGTAAAAGAACCGTCCCCTACAGCAGCTGCATTAACATTAAACTTGTTACCATCAATAGTATCAGTAAGAGCATATGTACACTCTTCTGATGCATTTAATGTAACATTACAAGTTGTAGCACCATTAAGGATAATAGGGTGGGCTGCAGTCGTACTTCTAACAAGAGAAACAGACATTTATATATAACAAACATATTATAATACCTACAATAAATATATTGTTCCTAAAACATATTTATTTATTATTTTATACACACACATTGGTGTATTATTTACTACATTATAAACTCAAATAAATTATAAGTTTAATTCAGTCCTAATATCTGATAGTAATTGTTCATCAAACCCTGAAGTTGGAATACCATATCTTTGTATATATAATTCATAGTCGGGTAGTACTACAAACTCAGTTTCAATTGATTGGGATGTTTCAAAAAGAGCAACCGCAAAATTATGGTAATGTTCTTCAATATACAATTTTAAGCTATCTACATCTAATAATATATCTCTATAGTCTTCTAGTGAACTTGCTTGATTCAATAGTAGGGTCCTTTCTATTTCTAATGCATCTATACGATCCTTTAATTCTTTATTGCGTGTATTTAATGTTATTACATTATCCAAACCATGATTAACTGTATTCATAAATACACCATAGTTTCTCCCTAATGTTTCCCTTGGAAAATCAGTTTTTTCTTGAGTATAACCAAGAACATCAACAAGTCTTCTCTCTGTATTAACCATTACTTGTCCAATTTGTAGAGTAGTTTTTATACTTTGACTTTCATGTTCTGTAAAGTCAAACTCATCCATATCATATTTGTATGTGTCCATACTTTGACTATAAGCCTTAGTTATTACCTCTCTCATTCCATCATATACTAATGCAGCTGCATTAATTTGTGGGGCGCTATAAAATGCAGATCTAAATTGAGCTTGTGTATATGAATGAGATCCAACTTCTATTACATTTTTTTTCCCTACTTTTCCCTTATTTACATTATTAAATCCACTCTTAGTTTTTTTATGTTTATTCATTATTATAATTAATATAAAGTATAATAATATAATTTAAAATAAGAACAAATAATAAGGGATACAAACGTATGGCTTATGAGTTAGATGTTGAAGAATATAACGATGTAGAACTTATGAATATAATAGATTCCTCACAAGACATTACTAAGATTAATGAACTTAAATTGGGAAAAACAATTGCTGCATTTAAATCTAAAATATTAGGTGCAAATCCCCGAGATAATACAGATACTACCTCATTAATTTTATTCGCTGATAAGATACATGATAAGTTATTGAGTTATGTTCAAAGACGATCTCCAGTTCAGTTGCCTCCTATGAATTATAATGTTCTTCAGAGTCAGAATCAATTGAGTGGAGGAGCACATATGGTAACAACTGATAAAATAGTGCAGCCTATCAATACATCAGAATATAAATATCCTGCTGGAGTTATGAATCCTCTTGAGAAGCGAACTTTTACAAAAGTAATTAATATTGATAGTGCATTTAGAAAAAACTACGAAATGACCTCTTCAAACAGATTTCAATGGACATTAGAGCAACCTGAGACTAAAGTTGTTTCTATGAAACTTGTATCAGTAGAGTTACCAATTATGTGGTATGATATATCTGAAAAAAATAAAAATAATACCTTTACGATAACCCTTAGGAATTTGAAAAAGTATCCAGGAGATCGTGTTCATATAATTTCTATTCCATCTGGTAATTATTCACATTCTGAGATGATAGATACTATAAATCATCTTTTTATAAACAAAAGAGGGGGTCTTGAATACATAAAGGTTCATATTGATGATATAACTACAAAAACTACTATTCGTGTTATCAATCCTAAATATGATACTGATTATTATACGGGTTTAAACTATCTATTTGATGATAATATTCCCGCAGAGTATTCTCCCGATTTTGAATGTCAAGTAGATTTTTTCTCTCTTCCTATCTCAACTAATTCTGAAAGTATAGAGGATATATCATATCGTAAATGTCTTGGATGGTATATAGGATTTCGTAAACCATCTTATACAGTGCGTTATCAAGATACTATATTAGATAGTGTAAGCGTAGATTTTGATCATGAAATAACTTATCATTGTTCATTAACAAGTGAATCATCGTTTGGTTCTGGTAAAGGGCATTATATCTATATTGCTGTAGATGATTATAATCGTAACTGTCTTACTGAGACTATTTCATCAAAAACAAGTAATCATTTTGTAGGAAATAATTTGTTAGGGCGTATATCTATAGATACTCCATCACAAGAGATTATGATAACAACTCCTGCAGATCGTATTTTTAGACAACGTGATTATATGGGTCCAGTAACATTAACCCGAATGACAATAGAGTTATTAAATCGTTTTGGGGATTTAATTGATTTAAATAATAATGATTTTTCATTAGCGTTGGAGTTAACAGTATTGTATTAGGTTACTTGTGATGTTAGTAGGTTAATAAATTGAATACCGTTTTTAAATGATATTGTAACGTATATATACAATATTATTATAATAGATGAAAAGATACGTTGATAAGCCAGATATATATTTTATTAAAGAAAATGTATCCCGTCACGAGCATTTAATGCATAAATATATACAAAGTCTTGATATATTAAATGTTCCCAAGGTGATTTCATACAATAAACAAAAAAAGAGGATGGTAATGGCAAAAATACATGGTGATAATATTTCAGATATGTATGGTGAAAATATAAAAGATGTTCCTGATAATATTTATAATACAATAAAAGATATAATGCATACATTAGCTGAGTATAATATATGTTATCCAGATTTTACAGGATATAATTTCATTATAGATAAGAATGATAAGTTTTGGATAATTGATTTTGAACATTCTTATTTTGAAGACTCTATAGATGAAAATGAAACAATTCAAGAAATACTTTATGGAGAAAAGAAATGGAATGGAGAGTTTGCATAAATTAAATAATTTTATATAATTTAACGAGCTCTTTTTTTACTAGTTTTTTTCTTTTTGTTAGATAATCGTTTATGTTTTCGTTTATTTGTTTTTCGTTTTTTACTACTTATTTTACCACTACCATACATTTTCATTTGTCCATCAAGATATTCATTAATTTGATATTCTGTAATAGTATTTGTTCTTGTTCCTGCTGATTGAGAAACCAATTGTTGTGGTTGTAATGCTGATTGAACACTACAATAATTTTCAATGTATGTATTAGAATCTTTTTTTGCAGATTTTTTATATACATATCCTATGCGTATTCTTGAAATAATTTGATATGCTCCATAATTAAAAGCCTTAGACATTTCTTCAATATTGTTATACAAAGATAATGCTTTTGTTATTAATGAGCTAGTTGATGATTTATTAAAGTAGATAGGTTGTTCTAGATCAATTGCTGGTTTTAACATATGTGTCATTTTATTAATATTTGGTATGAAAGCCAAGTCTAATCCTGTATTATTGTTCTCCATTTTTTTTAAATAATCATTCAATAAGGTTAAATAACATTCTTTTTTGCAATTATTGGGTAAATATATGACACTAAGTCCCATATTTAATATATCAATGATATATGGAATTAAATAATTGCTTTGATGTCCATTATTCTCTCCAAGTTTTGATTCACATAGTATAATTGTATTATTTATTTTCATTTGTAAAAGTTGTTTTCCTTTTTGTGAAGACCAGAAATTAGTCTCTTTTAAGTTATCTATGATTTGTTTGTTGTTTTTAGGTGCAACTAGGTTACCATATTGTTGATCGTATGGCGTAATAAATAATGGTTGTGCATTATTATCACTATTAGTTGGGTCAACAAAACCTAATTCTTGTAATACAGTATCATTTATATCAGAATATGTAGTTTTTTTCATGAAATTATGATAACTTTGGAATTGTTGTGCCATATGTTTTGATGGGTATGCAAAATATTCATAAAATGACTCAGATACAGGTATATCATCATCAGTATCAAGAAATTTATATAGCTTAGGTGCTCTATCATTGGATGCTCCTGATTTTGCAGCAGTCTCTTCACTTGTTAGACATTCTGGGTGGTCAATGTATATAGTTGAATCCATTTCTTCTTTATCCCAATCATATTGTGGAGTTCCAAGTAAGAAGTCATCATATGCTATAGTTAGCCATAAGTATTCAACAGGTAATTGTATAATATTCATATTGAGCATATATTTTTTCATATTGAATATCATGGATATAATTCTATCGTCTGCTTTACCTTTATTAGAAGGGCTATCGCTTTCTTTAATCCATATATCCATTAACATTTTTGCTTCATATGTATTAGAAAAATACATAATACCTCCAGAAGTTTCAAACTTGTATGGATTATAATGAATAATATCTGAAAGTATATTATCACTTGCACGAGGATCCATGTTCCATCCACGAGCCATAAAGTCTACGCCATCTATATCAAATATAGCTGGATATTTTCTGATAAACATATCTCCATCAATATATAACACTGCACGTCCATTGCATAGTGTAAGAGCGTGTTGAATGAATAATGGTTTTGCATTAATTGCCATTTGATATTGTTTAGTTTCAACAAAATGGTTATACTCAAGTGCCAGATAGTTACAATTTGCATATTTACAAGATTTTTCCCATCTATCTATCATATCTTCATATTTCATAGTAGAACGAAATCGTAATAAAGATGCCATTGCTTCATATATACTTGTATTTGTATATGTGTTATTCATAATATTGAAAGGTTCAGCTTGTTTTGTTGTGAAGAATGTTTTGATAAAACTTAATATGCTTGTTCTCTCTTGAACAGAAAGCATTACTCCGTCTTTAACTATATCTAATATTTCATCATATTCTTCAGAGGTTTGACCACGATTTTCACTAAGGATTTTTTTTACTTTGTCAATATTTGCTCGTAAATTATATAAGTTTAAAATAGAACTTGCTACGGTTCTATAATTATAAATACGTAATGTTACTTCTCTGAATATCCTTGAAACTTTACTTCGTAGTTCTTGTTCGCTAGATACATTGTCAAATAAAGTAAAATCTCGTGGTGCTTGTCCATCTTCTCTCATCATTGATATACTAGCCTTTGCTCTATTGAATAGGTCTTTATCTTTGTTGTCAAGTAATCCAATATCTATGTATAAACTATTTATGTAGTTGTTTGTTTGTTTGTCAATAAAGTTTTTAAATATTGTCATTTTAGATAAATGTTGTGTCCATACATTTAAAACATTTTCTGGGTTTGATACATCATACTTTTGTTGTACTTTATTTGAATATAAATAACCAAAAAATAATAAACCGTGTTTTATTACATTATCAATATACGCTTGATAATCAGACATACAAGGACGTGCAACATTTGCATTAATATTCCCTCTTCCCCACCAATATGTAATAACAACAAACTTACTCTCTTCATTTACAATTGTAGGTTGACGTATTTGTTCCTTTATTACTTGTTCCATAGTTTTCTTCTTCTTTTCTTCTATAGTTTGGTTCTGCATAGTTACTATATAATATCAAAATATTATATATTTGATATTATAATCTATTCATAATATATATTAAAAATGGAAATAACACAAGATAAACGTAAACAGTTGCTCGTGGTATTTGACATAGATGAGACACTCATCCA
>Ga0181394_1001210_pt1 | contig 11320 bp, 19 predicted proteins | sample 17SPOviralmetaG_FD_130123 | JGI IMG/M metagenome (GOLD analysis project Ga0181394, IMG submission 130123) | Marine viral communities from the oligotrophic San Pedro Time Series (SPOT) site, San Pedro Channel, CA, USA - 17 SPOT_SRF_2010-11-23 | ecosystem: Environmental > Aquatic > Marine > Strait...
AAACGTGGTAAGATTGATCCAGTTATTGGTCGTGCTAATGAAATTGAAGAAACTGTGCTTATTCTTGCACGTAGACAAAAAGCAAATGTAATGTTGGTTGGTGATCCTGGCGTAGGTAAAACTGCTATTGCTGAAGGACTTGCTGTTGAAATAGCAAATGATAATGTACCAGAGTTTATTAAAGGTAGTACAGTTTATTCATTAGACATTGGTGCTCTAGTAGCAGGTAGCAAATATAGAGGTGACTTTGAAGAACGTTTAAAAATGGTTATCCATGCATTAGAGAAAAAAGAAAAAGCAATCTTGTTTATTGACGAAGCACATATGATGAGTGGTGCTGGTTCCGGCGGTAGTGGACAATCAAATGACATGGCTAATATGTTAAAGCCTGCATTGGGTAAAGGAACTATCAAAGTAGTTGCATCAACTACATGGGAAGAATATCGTAAGCACTTTGAAAAGGATCGTGCATTAATGCGTAGATTCCAGCGTGTAACAGTTGACGAACCTACAGCAGAAGTTACTATAGATATTTTACACGGACTTAAAAAGTATTATGAAGCACATCACGGTGTAACAATTACTGACAAAGCAATTAATGGTGCTGTATCATATTCAGAAAAGTATATGGCAGATAAGAAACTACCAGATAAAGCAATTGATATTATTGACCGTGCTGGTGCTAGGTTTAAAGTTAAAGATGAAGAAAACGGTATAGTAGATCATGATCAGGTTGTTTTTGAAGTAAGTAAAATGACAAACTTACCATTAGAGCAAATTGCATCAAAAGAAACTGAAACACTTAAAGATTTAGAAGGTGGAATGAAAACAAAAGTATATGGACAAGATGAAGCCATTAACGGACTACTTGATAAAATCTTTATTGCACAAGCAGGACTAAAATCACTTAATAAACCCGTTGGTTCATTCTTATTTGTTGGTCCTACTGGTTGTGGTAAAACAGAAACAGCAAAAGTACTTGCAAGTGAAATGGGTACTGAACTTGTACGTTTTGATATGAGCGAATTCCAAGAAAGACATTCAGTTGCTAAATTTATAGGTGCGCCTCCAGGATATGTAGGATTTGAAGAAGACGCAGGTCAACTTATTACTAAACTACAAGAACATCCTAATTGTGTACTATTGTTAGACGAAATCGAAAAAGCACACAAAGATGTTTCAAATGTGTTGTTAGGATTAATGGACAATGGATTTGTTACAGGTTCAAATGGTAAAAAAGCAGATGCTCGTAATGCTATTGTTATTATGACATCTAACTTAGGTGCTAGAGAGATGGAGAAAAATGGTATTGGATTTGGTGACATGGATCGTTCAGGAGAACAAGACAGTGCAGTAACAGATTTCTTTGCACCAGAATTTAGAAACAGACTTGATGGTATTATTAAGTTTGATAAACTAGAAAGATCAACTATGATGCTAATTGTAGATAAGTTTATTAAAGAAGTTAACGATATGTTAGCAGACAAAGGTATACTTATTGAACTTACTGATGCAGTTAAAGAGTTTTTAGTTAAAAAAGGATTCAACAAAAAAATGGGTGCGAGACCATTGCAACGTGTTATTGATGATCAAATTAAAAAGCCAATGAGTAAAGAAGTACTGTTTGGTAAGTTGGTTAACGGTGGACATGTTACTGTTGATTTAGAGGGTGAAAATATTACGTTAGATATAAAGGAATTTATGCCAACGTTAGGAAAGGATACCCAAGTTGAAGACCTCGCACACGACTAAACTTTTTTATAAAAAGTACAAGTACAAAGCAGTTGTAAAGACACCAAGAACTAGTTTTATTCGATATGCTAAACGTAGTGATATTGAATCACTGTTTAATGCAGAACGGATGGAACAATGGAAAGGCATAGGCGACTTAAACTATGCATACAGTTCTTTATCATTAGGTGTAAACGATGGAAGACATAGATCGCATAAAGAAATATGGGAAAATAGGTTTACTTTGTATAAGTTATACAATTGGATTCAAGAACATTACATTCATGAAGAACATAAGATTCGTAATGAAGGTGATAAACTTGGCTTCTTTACAAACGATAAAATAGTATGGGAAAACTTCTGTGGCACATTTAAAGATCATTTATACGAAATGATTTGGCCTAAAAACAAAAAGCAAGAAGATTACTTTACTAATAACCCAAACAATGTAATCTGTGAACGTTTACCATATGACAAATACAGGTTTAAAATACATCTAAGAGGAAAACTAGTACGTCAAGCAGGGTTTGAAGAATGGGTAGAAAACTATGCAGGCGAATTAAAAGCATCAAAAAAATTAATTGAAAATTGCTACTATTCCGATGGAAGATTTTTGTACTCAACAGATTCACAGATGTTGCTGTTGTTACAAATGTACTTAGGCGATACAATTAGAAGCACACAAGAATATATAACAGAGGCGGAACTAAATGAACAATAAAATAATTAAAGAACTAATCAAACGTAAAATAATCAAACACGGTACAACAATCAATGCTACTGTAAGGGCAAACGGTATTGGAGGTCAAGTAGTTGAAGTACCTAAAGATATCGATGTTACTATTGCTAATGAGAAAGGTATAGTTGCATGGGAACTTGACTATGCTGGTAGAGACCACAAATACAACGTTAAATTAACGGATATTAATGATGTTGAAGGTATGGAAATTACTAGGTTAGCAAAAGCCTATAAGATTAAAATTACATAAATAACTGTATGCCAGCGAACAGTACAACATTACAATTTATCGATCAGGACGGAACAACAATTTCGGCCGTAGCACAAACACCTGAAGCAGATAGTACACAAACAGTTTTAACTTCAGATAAAGTTAAAGGTGACGGATACTATAAAGGTGGAGATGGTTTACATACTGTACATTACAGTATTACAGATTTTTCAGGAGAAGTCAAAATGCAGGCTTCGTTAGCCACTTCGCCTGCGGGATCTGACTGGTTTGATATTGCAGGAACAACATATACAACAGGTGCAGATACCGATACTGACTTTGTTGCTAACTTTACAGGTAACTTTGTTTGGTTAAGAGCAATAGCAACATATACAAATGGACGTATTAATTCAATTAAGGTAAACTACTAATGAACGAACACTTTATAAGATTTATTTTTAATGAAGATCAAGGCGATGCTTTTTTAAAAGTGTTTGCAGGAGCAATGGCTTCAACTGTAAACGAAAATTTAAATGAAAGCACTCAAGGCGACATTATGTTTGAGTCATACACTACAGAAGGTATGCATGTATACGAAGTTGCACTAAACAATGATATCGACGATGCTACAGCAGAAGAAATGGCTAACGTTGTTGCGAAAGCCATTCCAAAAGATTTTGATATTGAAGTAAGCGGTGGCGACGACTCTAGTCGCTAATTTTAAGATAATTTACTAAAGTTTCTTTACAGTCATACCATTTGCTTTGGTTATGATTTTTTACTTTGAAATCTAAGTTATATTCATTACCCTCAACTAACTTATCCACTTTCCAATCAGTAGGATGTTTACTACTAAAATGTGTGATCAAATTACCGTCACTTATAAAAGTATAAACATGAAAGTCACGTGTTCTAATATAACGTGCTTCGTGTAGCAATGCACGTACAGATACTTTGGCGCCTTTAGTAGCAATGTGTTTTGAATCACTTATTTCTTTAACAAATAATTCTCTCTGTATTTCTTGTTCGTAAAGTGAAGGCAACGGAGCAATGAACCCTAAGTCTTTGCGTGTAACTGTGTCTTTTGTAATAATTTGGTATATACGGTCTGTAAAGTCATTTGAAGAATCCGATAACACTTTAAATATCAACCCTTGATAATGGTTGTAAATGTCTTCGGTTATATCTTGACAACTACCATCAATAAAGAAATCACCAGTATCATAAAAGTCTTTCATCATTTGTTTATTACTCTTTGCAGTAACTGACTCTAATGAACCGTTTTCTGTTTTGATATATTCCCAAGTATTTTCTTTTCTATACGACCCGATAATATTATATGCTTGTACAGCCAGATTGATAGCATCTTTAATTGGAATTTCTTTTTGCATTTTGGATTTCCTTTTGCCTAACTATACTTATATTATAGTTGGTTTTACCACTCTTGTCAACCACTTTTATTTTGGTAAAATAAAAACTTGATTTTTACAACGATTTGTTGTATTATGTATATAGTATGTTTAATTTAATTAAGCACTTTTTTAATAATCTAAACAAGGAGATAGAAATGGCTAGAACAAAACAATTTGTTGTATACACTAGAGAATTTCAAAAAGGAAACGTAAACTCAAAAGTTGGCGTGTTCGTTGAAGAAGCAAACAAATACATGGTTAACGGATCAGTTAACGGTGGAGCAATTAAATTTGCAAATCTAAAAATGACTAGACCAACTGCTACTAGAAAATTAGTAGATGCTGGTTATGACTTTAATGTAAGAGTACTAGGTACTACATCATTACAAGGCGCAATGGCAATGAAATCAGAATTAGTTAACTTGTTATCAAGCACTAACAAAACTGTAATCAACCAAGCGGCATAAATTGGATAAACAGAGTGGCGTTTCGACGCCACTTTGGCTAAACAAAGTCTTTACAAACTTATTATTAGACTGTATTATATACAAGTGAATGTGAAAATAGTTTTCGCATAGACAACTAGGAGAAAATAATGTCAAACACAATTCAATCAAAAGTACTAACAGCCCTTTCAAACGGCAACGAACTTACAGCAAAACAAATCAAATCACGTTTTGGTGCAGGTAACCCGGCCGCAGTAATTCAGGCACTAAGGTTTTCAGGTTATTCAATCTACTTGAACACTCACACTGATACAAAGGGTAGAGTAACTAACAAGTATCGTTTAGGTACTGCAAGTCGTAAAGTAATTGCGGCTGGTTACAAAGCACTTGCTACAAAAGTAGCCTAAGTAACACATTGAAGAAAGACCCCTTCGGGGGTCTTTTTTTATACCTACATTTTCAACAACGGAGATATAAATGGCTCAATACAGGGAAGAACTACCAAAAACAGTTTCAGTAACATGTACGGATAACGAGAAAGTAGTTGAGGCAGATTTGTTCTCATATCAAGAAGATAAGCACATGGACGTAATCCTTAATACAGTGCGTGTACGCTTGGTTTGGAAAGGCAGATATTTTGTAGGTAATCAATTCGGCTATGAATTTACAGCAAAGCCACCACATAAGGTAGTATTCAAACAGCACCGTTAAATGATCCATTCTATAATAAATACTCACATAAGGAGAGTATAACTATGGATTTCAGAACACTAATAAACAAACTTGATTCTTTCAATACGGAAGCCAAAAAAGAACCGGAGAGAATGAAGTTTAGCGATGCAATTAATCATGTAAAGGATATTACTTTTACACCCCCAACACCAGCACAAAACGAATACAGCATTGCTAATAATATAGCATTCAAAGGCAAAGACCTAACTGATCCAAAAGTAAGACTTGCATTATACCAAGACGAACTAAAACGCTCTCCAGGCAGATTACTAGGTGAAATTGCACAACGTATTAAACCAACGTCAGATGCACAAATAGAATTAAGTATGTTCATTGGTGAACTCAGCGAAAAACAAAAAGGCACTTTGTCTAAAGAAGAACAGACACTTGCTTTTGAAGTTATTAAACAAGCCATACGTAATATGGATATTGAAAGAGATGCTGATCAAAGTACGTACAAAGATAGTGATGCACCTGATGCATCTGAAATGGAATCAACAAATGAAGCAGACTTTGACAGAGATAGTGTAACCTATGATGAAGTATTACCATTTGTAAAGATGACTTACAAAACGTTACTAACTGATCTTCAAACTGCAAGAAAAGATATAGAAACTTACAAAGCAGGTGGCGACACTGGAGAAGAAGGTGGCGACATAGATATGATAATGCCACACCTTAGAGATTTAAAAGATATGCAAGTGAATGTGAAAAAGATTCTTGATAATCCAGACATGGACATCGAAACTGTTGTTGACTATATGATGCCAGCAGATTTAGATACATCTCCAAGAGAAGAACTAATTGGAAGATTTAAAAAATCATTTGCTAAAGATCCACAACTTGCAAAAAGATTATTTAAAGATCCTCAATTAGATTTTTATTCAGAAGATGTAGAAGCAACTGACGTAGAAGAAAAAGAAGACAAAGTTGAAGAATGGTTTAAAGGACAGACTGATGTATCATTTAATGGAGATGAGTTTTATGAAGCATTTGGTTGGATTGAAGAAAATGACGAAAATGTTGTAGAAGCAGAATACCAAGGACGTACTGTTAAACTAAACAAACCAATGCGTGGTGATGTTAAAAAGTTTAAAGTATACGTTAAGAATCCAAAAGGTAATGTAGTTAAAGTTAACTTTGGTGATCCGGATATGAGAATTAAAAAATCTAATCCAGCAAGACGTAGAAGTTTCCGTGCTAGACACAACTGTGACAATCCTGGTCCTAAGACTAAGGCACGTTACTGGTCATGTAGAAAATGGTAATTACACATGTTATTAAAAGAACTTTTTACAGCAGACAGCGATAATAATACTCCACAATATGATTTAATAGATGATATTAGTTTCTTCATTGATAATGACGATTCAATTCATAAAGAATTCTTTTTACCTGCTATAGCAGATTTAAAAAGAAAAAATATTGTTGAAAAAGATTCAATCGAAGAAGTTGCACCATACTTTGAAGCAATGGTTACAGCAGGTTGTATGAAGTACAACGAAACCTATAACATATCTGGCAAGACTGAGGAAGTTTACACACAAGAGTTAATGTCTAGTATATGTCACAAACTAGCGGAAAAACACCTACCACACATTAAAGACGGCGCATACGATACCAAGGAGGCTTAAATGCTACTCAACGAACTGCTTGAAGCACAACCAAAGAAGACAGCAGTAGTTGCTTGGGGAAGAATGAATCCGCCAACTATAGGTCACCAAAAAGTTATAGATGTTGTTAATCAACATGCACAAAAGTTTATGGGTGATCCTATTTTGTTTTTAACTAAAACACAAAAACCAAAAACAGACCCATTATCATTTGCAGAAAAATTACATTTTGCTCAAGAAATGTTTAATGTACCTGTAGATAAAAATACTAGTGTAAAAACTATTATTCAAATGTTTCAACATCTACAAGGTAAAGGTTATGATAATGTTATACTTGTTGCAGGAAGTGATAGAGTGCAACAATATCAGGATTTAATTGACAAGTACAATAATAAGCCAGATACTAAAGGTGAAGTTCCTTTTACGTTTGCAAATGCAAAAGTTGTTAGCAGTGGAGAACGTGACGCAGATGCTGAAGGTGTACAAGGTATGAGTGCAAGTAAACTAAGACAGTTTGCCGCTGAAGGAAAACTTGAAGACTGGACAGACGAAACAGGTAAAAAACAACCAGGCTTTAGGAGTGGTGTTCCTAAACCAGAAGTAGCAGACGAAATGTTTGCCGCAGTACGTAAAGGTATGGGTCTTGAAGTAAATGAAATAATGGGGTTTGCTACTAAAACTCCAAAACGTGCAACTATAAAAGTTAAAAAGCGTCCACCAGAAGAAGATAGTCTACAAGATAAATTAAAAAAACGTAGAGCAATGGCCGCTAAAGGAAATCCTAATGCATTTAATACTGGCGCTTTAAGTGTTAAAAAAGAAGAAGCCGCAGGCGTTGGAATTATTACAAAACAAAATACAACTAAAGATGTTAAAAAAGGTACTCTTAAAAAAATGATGAAAGCGTACAAACTAGCATGACATTAGATGAGTTAAAAAGATTAGCAGGTGTAGATGTTGTTAGAAATGATAATCATCAAACATTAGAAAACATGTCACATACTGCACAAGAACTAAAAGATAAAGAACGTAAGTTAGGTGTCAAACCTGGTGACAAAGAATGGTTTGAATTATGGTTTTCAAGACCTTATATGACTGGCACAGGATTTAAAGGATTTAGAGGACGTAAATGAGATTATTTGAAATCAGTAATAATTCAAAACCTGAAATTTATGTAGACATGGATGGTGTCCTTGTTGACTTCTTTGGTGCTTGGGCAAAACTTATGGGTGCAAAAGACTTTCGTGATATTAAAGATATCGATGCAGGTCTTCAAGCAATTAGAGATGCAGACAACTTTTGGTTAGATCTCGAACCTACTCCTAACGCAGGAAAACTTTTGGCTTTGATTCAAAAACATAAAGGCAGTTATACTATTTTAAGTTCGCCTTTGGCTGACGATCCTAGATCAGAACCACACAAACGTATGTGGGTGAAAAACAATCTTAAACAGTTTCCACCTAAATCAGTAATCATCACAGGAAACAAAGCCAAGTACGCACAGCAAAGTGATGGTACTCCCAACATACTAATAGATGACTTTGGACAAAATATTGACAAATGGAATGCCGCAGGGGGCATTGGAGTCAAACACAAAGATCATAAGTTTGAAAGAAGTTTTAAAACAATACTATTACACTTAGATAATAATAAAGTAAAAGAAAACTTCGCAGACGGTAAAAAAAAGGGCAAAAGTCGCCCAGGCAGAGTAAAGAAGTCAGGTGCTAGTTGTAACGGGTCAGTTACAAGTTTAAGAGCAAAGGCTAAAAAAGCAAGTGGTGAAAAAGCAAAGATGTATCACTGGTGTGCCAACATGAAGTCAGGTAGGAAGAAGAAATAATGTTAAGTAAACAATGTAGACTACACTTAGAAGAACAAGGTGAAACAGGATTACAGCATATGAGGAAGGCAATTAAAACAGCAGTAAAATTACAACTGTTAGTTCCTGCACTACTAGTACATAGTATTGCTCCAAGATGCTTTACAAATACAGCAACTGATGTTATGAAAAATATTCTTAAAGATAGGTAAATATCAATATGCGTTTAAAAGACTTAGTAGAAGCAGTAAAAAAATTAGAACCAAGTAAATCACGTGATCCCAATTGGCGTGATATGGAAGCACTACGTAAAAGTGGTGCATCAGGTACTCATAAAGATAAAACTAAGACTATTCCACGTAAAGAAAAATACAAAAAAACACCTATGGAACAGCAGTTTGAAAGTTTTGTATCAGAGAAGATTACTAAAGATACTGAAATGGGTGATGTTATTAAAGACTTCTACAAAAGCGATGCTCCGCAATTTAAAGGTAAGAGCAAAGCAAAACGTAGACAAATGGCTATTGCGGCCAAACTTAGTCAAGAATCTAGCGATATATTTAAAGGATTAGAACAAGTTGAAGAAACAGCAACAGCAGGAGCAACAGTTTCTGCTAGTATTGCATCAGTTGCAAGTCCGCATTTAGCAATAGGTGACGAAAAAACACGTAAAAAATACGGTTTAGTAGGCGGTTTACCTAATCCTCCTAAAGCAAAAAGGCAAAAGCCAACAGATAATGCTCTTAATATGAAAGACACATCTATCTTCGGCGGACCACTAAAACGATAAATACTCGTATAATACAAAACACATTATAGGAGCAATCGATGATTAATGAAGACAAGTACGATGAGCCAGCATCAAAGTACGAAGATGAAATGCTTGCCAATCAGGTTGCATACATCAAATACGCAGTAGAAGAAATTCACGACCATGTACACAAAGGTGGAACATTCCCAGAGTGGTTTCAAAACAAATTTAGTGGTGTACACGAAAAAGTAAAAACACTTCATGCTTACATGGAAGGCGAGCGTATGCAAGCCAAAGAACGTGAACGTATGATGAGTATGAAAGATCAAAAAGATGATTATTTTGAATCACTAGAAGAAAAATTATCAGTAGTAAAAGAAGCAGAGAAAAATTGGAAACAAACTTCAATGTCTCCAGAAGAAGCAACAAAAAAATACGGTAAAGAAAACGTAAAAGTTAAAAAAGGTGCATTGCGTAATGGCGATGACATGGTAGAAGTATTTGTTGAATCAGCACAGACTATGACAGAAGCACAATTTGACGAAGCCGCTGGCGAAAAAGATGCTTGTTATCACAAAGTCAAAGCACGTTATAAAGTATGGCCAAGTGCATACGCAAGTGGTGCTCTTGTACAGTGTCGTAAAAAAGGTGCGAAGAACTGGGGTAACAGTAAGTAATGCGTATTATAGAAGTCACCGAAGGAACACGTTGCTGGAAAGGCTACACAAAGAAGGGCATGAAAACCATGTTCGGAAAACGTGTACCCAACTGTGTTAAAAATGAAGATGTTGACTTCTGTGTAAATTGTGGTGGTTTAGTATTTTCTGAATCTTTAGATGAAAACTTAAAAAAGTGGTTTAAAGATAAATGGGTACGTTTTGGCCCTGATGGAAAAATTCGTGGTGACTGTGCAAGAGGCTCAAGCAGTGAAGGTAAGCCAAAATGTTTACCTCGTAGTAAAGCACAATCATTAGGTAAAAAAGGAAGGAAGTCTGCGGCAAGTAGAAAACGTAGACAAGATCCAAACAAAAATAGAAGTGGTAAAGCAAAAAACGTTGCCACTAAAAAGAAATGAGGTACTATGAGATCATTAGTGAAACCTGGAGTAAGAAACATAAAAAGTCAATTGACTGTTCAAACCCCAAAGGTTTCTCACAAAAGGCTCATTGTGCAGGACGTAAAAAAAGACAAGGAGGGGGAAACACTAAATCCAAAAGTGTCTCTTAAATAATTATGGCAGATTTACAAAGCATTTTAAATAAGTTTACTGAGTTAGGAATTGAAAATAAAGGACTTACTGTAGACGCTCCACAACACGGTCAAGCGTTACAAGAACAAAATAATAATCAAAGCACAGATGCTAACTCCCATGCACGTATGGTTGCAGAAAGTATTAAAGGAAAACATATTCCTGGTGTAAGCGATACTAGAGCAAGTGATATGGCCGCACTAGCAGGGTTGAGTAGTGTAACTCCACAAGCACCACAACCACAACGCAAAGTAGAATCAACTATACCTACACAACAAACATATAACGATAAGTGGCATGAAGTAGACAGTAGACTTTCAAAAATTGAAAATACACTAGCAAAAGTGTTTGAAAGCCTTGAAGGTTTAAAACAAATGAGTAACGAAGAATATCAAGAAAAAAGAAAAGCGTTACAAGATATACAATTAAATCCTGAAACAAACAAAGATCCTAAACTTAAAAAAGAACTAATGAGACGTAGACAAGAATTAGAAAAAGATCATAAATTAGGAAAAATTACAACAGAACAATCTCTAACAAAAGGATTTGCAAGTTTTTTGAAAGAGTTTGAGTAATGAAAATATGTGAAGTAACAGATTACTTCTACGGATTAGATC
>Ga0181394_1001213_pt1 | contig 11314 bp, 8 predicted proteins | sample 17SPOviralmetaG_FD_130123 | JGI IMG/M metagenome (GOLD analysis project Ga0181394, IMG submission 130123) | Marine viral communities from the oligotrophic San Pedro Time Series (SPOT) site, San Pedro Channel, CA, USA - 17 SPOT_SRF_2010-11-23 | ecosystem: Environmental > Aquatic > Marine > Strait...
ACAAAATCACACTTCTGAATCTCTAATCTGAAATCATTATACAATTCCTCATATTGAGGATAATCTTCCCTTATTAAATCATACACTTCTCCCTCATCCCAGAGTTTATATGTGTACTTCTTTTCTTCACAATATTTTTTGACTTTTTTCTGAGATTCTAAAAACTCAGGGATTTGTATTAAATCTTTACCATCTTTAAACTTTATAAATATCTGATGAATTATTTTAGGAATCATTATAATCTTATAAAGATTTTATTCTTCATCTGAAAACACAAACGACCAAAATCCATCCTCGTCAATCTGAACCCTAAACTCTGTTTCATCTAAAGGGTCGAGGGGCGGGACGCCAGCGTCGGCTTCAGATTCACTATCATCGTCAGAGACGTAATCCTCATCATCCATATCTTCTAAGTCAGATTTGATTTTATCCAAAAGACCTTCTAGAAACTCGCCTAGATCTTTGCGATCTATTTGATTACAGATATTTATGATTTCTTCATATCTTTCCATTTTTATAATGATCTACAAAATAATTAGGGGATTATTAATTTTACTGACACCCCCTAATCCCCTTTTTAAAATCAATTCTCACTGAGGGTTAGAAATAACACTATTAGTTTACTTCTTTTGATTCTGTTGCATGATAGTGTTGGCGAAGTTTAGATCTGTATTAATTTTTTTATTAATTCTGTAAATAACTCCGGAATATTCATCTACTTTTGCTGGAGAACCATCCGGATCTAAAATTGCTGTCTCTACAGAAGTAATTGTTGTAGGTTTTGTGACAGTGAACTCCGTTCCTCCTCCAGAATAATTAATAAAATCTCCTTCCGCATTATACTTATCCACAACCGCCATCACCGCCATAGGATTCGCTTCACGATAATAATTTGCATCACTTAAAATATTTGAGGATAAAAGAAAATAACCTCTTAGCTGTTTCCTTGGGAGTTGATTCGCAGTAATAGCAGTTGAATTAGCAACGATAACTATTGTATTTACATCTTTATACTCTGGTGTTCCTTTAGGACTTGCCAACATCCATTTTGCTGTTTCTCCATAATCCGTCGCAAGAGCTTGTTGTGTTGTATAAATAGTCGTTCCAAAAGGATTTACATTATAGTTCGGAACATCAACAGAAGTAACTAAAGCATTTGTAGTTGCTCCTGAAACATTAACGATAACATTATTCATCCTTGTATTGATATTTCCTACAATTGAAGCATTTGGATAAAATTGACTATAACTAAATCCTAAGATTCCCCAAATACTTTCATCCCATAAATCCTCTGTAACTCCCATATCAGTAATCGTTATTCCGCAATGACTATCCATTATAGCATCCCTTTCTATATTCACATTCGGTTCGGGTAATGAATGACTTACATTCCCCTTCTTTGTGACATTAATATTAGGGAAAGGCATCATAGATGGAGACCAACAATTATACTGATCTATTTTATTAATTTTATAGCAATCCTCAGCTGCTGCATCAGCAGCAGGGGGAGCAATCTCATTTGTTGCGGGACTAGGATCACCTGAATTAAAATAATTACCTATTTTCTCTGCTGTATGAAGATTCTTAAACTGAAATCTATTTTGAACTGAATCAAAATTAAGTAAAGGATTATCAGCACCAAGATAACATCCTCTAGCGATATCAAAACCAACTTTTTGTTGATGACCATAAAAACCAGTTTCAGTATATCCCGTATTTAACATTATCGCCGCATTCCCATAAGCATTGAAATGATAATCATATCCTAATCTTCTCGCTCCACCATCAAAAAACTCTGAACCTTTGATTTCAGAACCCCTGACAAATGGCCATCCTGCGGCTGGACTAGTTCCCGTAGGAGCAGTAAACGCTGTTCTTACACCATCTTGAAAATGAAGAGGATGTATTCCACCTATTCTTTCTGTTGTGAATGCAATTGTATTTGAAGCAGTCTTTCGGGCAAAACCATAAACTAAATTATGATCTCCATTTCCATCCGATTCCTCAGGTGTTAACTGAGATGTATTATAATCATAATAAACATATATCGGTGCTGATGATAAATCATAAGGATACTTATTATATTTTGTTGAATCAGTTGTAGAAAATCCTTGTGAAGTTATTGATCCGTTATATCCCAAAGGATTATCAGGCATTTCAGACATTTCATTCCCTAAAGTTGTCTTCGCCATATCTATATTGAACTTTTGCTCATAAGAAGTAGTAGAACCATTTAAAATCAATGTGCTTTCAAGAGTGGAAGCAGAATAAGGATTGATATGTAGAAATCTCGCCACATCTTCAAAAGATGCATTGAGAGAACCAGAAGTGGTTTGATAATAAAATGTTAAGAAAGCGTCATTATAATTACTATTAGTCTCACGATTCGCTGAGATTAATTCACGATAAAACTTACCCTGTACTTCAAAGAAATCTCTTACTTTCTCTAAATTGGAGGCGTTCCACTCCAGACTTGTTTTTATCACAGCACTATCCGAAGTATTAATAGAAATCGTATCAGTAATATGAAATCCATTATTATCATTCATAGCTCTTCCAGACTGAATTAATTCAGGTCTTTTGAAACCAACATAAGCAAAATTATTAAGATAATTAAATGAGTCAACGGATAAATCTTCTGATGTATCGGGACGATGATTTTTACCATATCGGAAAGATTGATACTCGTTCGCAGAATTAGAAGTAGCATTAGCAGCAGGGAACTCTTGATATAAAGTTGAATTAATTTTATCAGCATAGACATCTGTATTATTGTCTACTTTTCTATGATTCCATCTTAATGCTTGAGGATCTTCTGATTTAATTAATTGGTCTGTAATTGTTGAAGCGATATTAGAAGGAGTATCATATCCCGCACCAACTGAAAGATCTACTTTCTTCATAAAAGGAATATATTCCTTTAATGCTGGATCTCTGAAACTTGTTTCAGAAACAGATCCATCTGATTTTGTATTAAACACTCTTGATTCAAGATATTGACTTTGTTGAACAGCAGAAGTATTATCACCATCCCCAGGGAGAAACTCCGGAGACCAAACAGTCTTATCTCTTACAAAAATAGTATATCTACTATTATCTTGCTTTATTTTCCTAAGAATTGCTGAACCATTACAAGTGGAGTCTGGAAGACCAGTTGTAGCACTAAAAACAGGAGGATGAATTGATTGATTTTGAGCAGTGACATACATAAGAGAATTACCTGGCAGCGACGGATTCCAATCTTCAGCATAGATATGTGTTGCATCTTGAGAGAAAGTATTCAATCCTGTAGTTTGATTATCCGGTTTCGTCCAGTAATCTGAAGCATTTGTATAAATTGTACCTGGTGGAGATATAGACCCAAATCTTCTTGGGAGAGTGATATTCATTTCTCCATTTGTATTTTTATAAAACTGAACTGCTATTGAAACTTTATTATCTTGAATACTTAAACTTTCAGTGATATTTGAAAACTCTTGGATTCCAAAACCATCCGGAAAAGGTAATGAATAGCGACCAATGTCACTGCTCCCAAAACCAACAAAAGAAGTATTAGAAACATTTGTGGATGTTATTATTGTCTTGTCACCTAAATCTTTTCCCTTGAACTCAATAACAGAAGCACCAGCACCTCTTTCAGAGATATAAGCAGAATTAATTGAAACTGTATCTCCAATATTTAATTGTATTCCATTTGCGACTTTATTTGTATAAAGTGAATTATCTGTATCAGATAATCTTGAAGCATTATATTCTTCAGAAGATAATCTGTTACAATCCAAAAGAAGAGTCTGAGTATATCCCGACATTTATAAAAGAGTAGTTATTTTTTTTTTTAGTCTTTACATTTTTTATGCTAATGTGGTGAAAACATACCCGCCGTTTATCTGTGTCAGTTTAACCATTTCTATCCACGACCGCTGAGTGTATGAAGGACCATTGTCCAGTGAGTCATACTTGAAGAATATCTCAAGACCTCGACTGTTAACTCTTTCATTACGATTCAATCGGTTTGCTAACCAACCAAAACGACCAAAGACACCTCTTCCGCCTAGAGCCGAACCAGCCCGACCTTCCTCCTGGACATATCCCATAAACTTATCAGTAGTCAAAGCAACACCCTCAGAAGAATACTCTTCACGAGTGACAAATGGAGGGACACCTTCCGCCTGTGCTACATTATGAAAATGTCTGGCAGAGTTCTTGACATCAACCGGATATAAAAATCTATCATTGTATTTGATATTGTAAGTGATTGAACCATTACTCCGAGCAGTATTGGGAACCTGACCAAAAGTGTATCCCGGTTCAGGAACCATAGCATGATATTTATTCAGAATACTTATGTCATCCGTTTCGTCCGATTGAACTCCAGTCATAACCTTCGTCACAATACGACCAGCACCACCAAGATTTCTAATCTGTTGCTGAGCAGCAGTTCCCGAAGTTAGAGACACCTTTGAATGACGATAATCAAAATGATTAATGGTAATCTGCTGATTTGCCTGAGCGTAAGCATCCATCATCTGCTGAGGATAGTAAATATAATCAGCAATAAACTTAACTTCATCCTGATCAATCGCATAGACTGCCGAACCGACACCTGATGCCGATTGACATCTTTCACCCGCATCAGCGAAGTGTAATTCAATTGACACTTGTTCCTTCATCATATAGAGGGGGAGCTGTGTCTGCTTTAACATCGGGAATAAATCTGAAAGAGCAATCTGCAACACTGGACTATTCTTAATATTAGCAAACTCAGGAAGACGAACATCATCCCCATTGTATTCCTTCCCCGTAGAAAGACCATAAGTAAATGCTCTGGTGTCGTTAGATGCTCCACCATCAGTGTCAGTAGCATTGCTGTATCTGAACTCGTGACAGATTGACCGACCACTTTGAGGAAGTTCCCGCTCTAACTGATGCTCGTTGTTAATAAACATAGACTTGTAAGCAGTCAGGAAATTGTATCCATCAATCTCTTGAAGAGTTTTCGTGCCTACCTTCAAAGCACATCTTTTAATTAAAGAAGCAACACCAACATTGGGAGGAAAGAAACGATCCGCACTATCGGGTTTCGTAACAGCAAGAGTAATCTTAGAATGACTATGTAGAATACCTTTGTTTAAAAGTACAAATCGGCAGAAAGTATCAGAGATAACAACTGGCTCTGTAATAGAAGTTTCTACATCAGTCGCAGTAGAAGTCTCCATAGGGGAAACCTTTAGTAAATCAGGAACCATCTGCTCATTCGCAACAGGAGCACGTTCAATCATAGAGGTTGTAGTATCAGCAGAATCAAGACCAGCAGAAATAGATTTATCCATATTTTATAAAAGATAACAATAAAAAAAAATAATTAATTAAAAGTTTTTTAAATTATGACTTATGACTTACGACATAACCTGAATCCCCCCCGGACCAAAGACCAAGGTATTTTTGTTGTGAACAAAGAGATAGAATGCCTGAGGTGAATCAGTCGTTAGACCAAGTGACATATTCAAACCAAAATTAACTGATCTAAAATCAACTCCCTGATCACTCACTCTATCATACGCGACACCAACACCAAATCCGGAACCACCATCAGCAAAATCCTTATCAAAGCGAGTAGAATCAGAATATCTCGTATTCACTTGATTGATAGAAGTCCTCTTGATATCAGCGAACTTTGTAATCGCATCCATATAATAATATACAATCTGAGGATCTACAGTCTTATTAGTTCCATCAGTGCTTTGAAGAGTCTCAACATTGAAATCAAGCGGGAACTTAGAACCATTACGAGTAAAGAATAATTCCGTGATATCAGCACTTTCACCCGTCGCATTCGTAGGATATAATGTTGCAAGACCATCGTGTAAATAATTATTGATATGAGCTGCCGGAACAATATTAGCAAAAGCACCCAATACTCTTGAAAGACCTAACTGGAAATTAATAATACCATTCGCAGAATTAATCGTCTGATAATAAGAATTAATAGAATTGTATTCATACGTTCCAGAAGATTGACTCTTTAGTGTTGCGAGAGTCTGAGCATCCGGTTCAATCGTCTCACAAACCAGAGAGATATCCTGAAACTCATAGAAAGCCTCGCCAGTCGCGGCCGCCGTATTGGTATTGGAGTGGAAGACCTGCTGATCCGGGGCAAGATGAATCTCTACCAAAAGACCACCGATTGCCTCAGGAAGAAGAGGAATTGGATTACGACCATTGAAAAGACCACAAGGCAAAGCACAGCAGAACTTATTCGCCGTAGTATCCTGACTCGGGATATTTACAACAGATTGCGTCTGAGCAGCATAGTTAGGAAGAATTAAAGCAGAAGTGTACAGATGACCCATATTATCCTGTGCCGAAGAAGTTACCGGAAGATAAGAAGCAAGGAAACGATTGTAATGACGAATAGTTTCAATTGTCTGACCAGTTTTCTGACTCTTGATAGTCAGAGTATCAATTGTAGAATAAACACCTAACTTCTCACTCATAGCCAGAGGAGTCGCAGAAGTGCTGTCAGTTCCAGAAGATAAAAAGGTTCTGAACTGACCAGTGAATCTTAAAGTATTTCCAAGAAGCATTGCATCCTGTTCACCAATAATAAATTGTATCACTGGATTTCCATTACGATAAGAGACGCTGCCATTGGCAGTGACGTTGCTTGGGACGATTTCAAGATTGTGTTGTGTTGCTGACATATTTTATGATATGACCTTTAAAAAAAAATAATTTATTTAATTTAAAATTATGAAAGTTCTATCTTAGACTTCCACCTGAATGCCACCCTGCTTGATAACTAGTCGCCTGATATGTGCGACAAAGTTCATCCAAAGGTGATTCTTAGCCGGACCAGTATCACCAGTGTATTCCACCTGAAGTGCAAAATCCTTTCCACGAGCATCATACACCGCATTCTGTCCCAGAGCAAGTGCCCGACCAATGAAAAAGTTTTCACGGAATGCCCTGAAAGATAGTGGTTCAATATCAGCCATCGCCAATGCCTTCTCCGCTTCAATACACCATTGCTGGGAAATGGATTTACGATTTGAAATCTTAGTGACATCCACACGACGAGATGGATTAATCTTTCCGTCGTATATTAACTGATAGTTCTGGAGTTCATCCACGACTCCCACAAGACCAGAGCGATTGGAACGATTGACTACATCTTCCGGATCCTGATCAATCAAGTAAGTGAGTGAAGCGGAGAGTGCTTGTTTGGCCGAATATACCGAAGCATCCGTAGGGACACAGAGAATAGAAGAAGCACGACTTTCAATTAGAGGGAGACGAATGTTAGCAACTAAATCAGAAGATACTTGAGAATATCTGTAGTTCGTGTAGGAACGATAATCATAATTCATAGTTCCACCTTCTCGCATCATCGCCATCATAGAGTTTTCATATCCATCAGGAACAGATATCTGAGCAACAACCATCTCAACATTGGAGACTGTGTATGTTGGGTCAAAGGATGCCTTCTTCTCTACAGACTGAGAGATAAGGTAAGCGTCCGCTGCCGCATTACCTCCCACATTAACACCTAAGTTATTTGTGATTGCAGCATTCAGAGTAATTTTTATCTTAGAAGTTCCTACAGCCGAGCCTGTAATTAACTCTATCCGAGTAATATGAGCATCCGTAGTAGTGAATGAACTATTATCGGTTAATGCTAATGCTACACTCTGTCCCACAACAAAAGGAAAAGTGTCCACAGAAGTTTGATTATTAGCTCTGTCAATGAATAGTGTATCACTTGTTCCACCATCGGCGAAGGAACCACTTTCTAGACCAGCGGCAGAATCCGAACCATTCTTAGAGAAGAAGATTGGATTTAATGCTGCACGACGATCCTTTACCGTGCTATCTAACTGACGGAAAACTTTCTTGGAATCCTGAAGTAAAATCTCCACAAATAAACCATCCGTAAGTAGAGCGGGGAACACAGCCTCATTGCGGAAAAGACCAGTGTTAAGTTCTAATTCTCCAGTGACAACCTGGAAATCAGAATTAGCAAAATTAGCAGTCTGAGTTCCAGTTTCTTTAGGGAAATAAGGATTGGAAAAACAATTTCCACATTCCGTCTTAGTAGTACCCTTAGTTCCACGACACGCAGGGTCATATCCCGTAGCACCATCCGTCAGAACACGTTTGTTAATCATACTCTGATTTTTCTCATAATCAAAGCGGAGAGCACTCAAAACATCATATCCTTCTATCTCCTCTAGTAAAGCGGTCTTGCGACCAGTAAATACCCTAACTGAGCGGATGAGACTATGTAATCCTGTCTGAGCATCTAACTGAAGACGGCAAACCTCACCAGCAGTTTCAGAAGGCATAGCAATAGAAACATTCATCTTTAATTTACTCTGACTTAAATCAATGAACTTAGAGGTTGGAGGGATGTATAAATCAATACGACCTCCAGGTCTGTAGTCCAGTCCATTCTCCGAAGGAACGGCAACAAAGGTTTGTCCTGTTTTAACTTTATCCGACGATACGAAAAATGATGACATTATTTTATAAACAGACAAACATAAAAAAAATAAACTTTAATTTTCAAATATTTTTACATTAATCTAAAATGCTCCCGAAGATCCCGTGATTGACATTTTGGCCGATACCGGTGCCGATGCTATGAGTCCCATGGACTGGAATGCTGGACTTACTTGCATCTGTTGTATCCCTGCTCCACTTGGATCTTTAGTTGGATCTGTGATAGGAGCCGCATCAGATTGTTTCTTTTTTTCATCTTTCGTTAATCCATCAATACCATCTATGATTCCACCCAAAAGACCTGTAGCACCTCCCAAAAGTTCTAGGGGAGGGAAGGCTGTTCCAACAACATCCATCGCCGCTCCCGCCATTTGGAAACTATCACCCCACTTCTTTGCTGTATCATCATTCCCAAAGAAACTTTTCTTTTGACCAAGATTCACCAACCCTTCCACAGCATCAGTGATTCCACCAAAATCTCCTGCCGCTTTCCCACCAATCTCAGAAAGAGTTGATAGACCCGCTTCACCTACTAACTTTCCAACACCTACCTTCGCTAATCCACCCTTAATAACTGCTGCTCCTAATCCTGAAGATCCAATCTCCGTGACTTCTGAAGCTCCCCCTGCTGCTCCCGCTACATCTTCCGCTGCTGTCCCCGCTGCTCCGGCGGCGTCTCCCGCTGCTGCGCCTGCGGTGCCGGCTGTGTCTGCTGCTGCTGTGGTCGCTGCTCCTGCCGCTGATGCTGTTCTTGTTGCTGCCGCTGCATCGCCCGCTGCCGAGGTTCCCGCCGCTGCGTCGCCTGCGTCAGCCGCGTCACTTGCTGCTCCTTCTGCCGCTTCACTATCTCCAGCAGCACTGGATAAATCTGTCTTCGCAGCCTTTTTTACTTCCCCATCCCCAAGACGCTTGAAAGTTGATTTTATTGCTCCTTGTCTTTCAGCAGATTGTTTTGCGAAAGCAGCTCCTACTCCACCAGCATCCGCAATATCTTGACCGAACTTATACGACCCATACGCCGCCTGAAGTAATCCTTTCCCATCTTCCGTTCCATCTATCGCCGCATCCTCTTCTACTGTATCCTTGTCATCCGCCGCATCTCTTGTCTGTTGCTTCACAGCAGTGTGATAATCTCCTAAAACTTTATTATTATGTTCCTTAACTAAATCATTATGTGCAGCGACTCTTGCATTGAAAGAAGAACCCTCACTTAAACTTTGAGAATATCCGTAAACAGAAGACATTTTATAAAAGAGTATTTATTTTATTTTAATCTTCTGGAATATTTTTTTTAACTTCACCATCAAATAATAACTTATCCCCATCCGCTAATTGCTCTTCAAAATTTCTGAAGGCACGACTAGGATTGGATTGAAGGTCAAGATATAAAAAATCATAACGCTGTTCAGTTGCTTTGTGATATATTTTTCTAAACTTTTCATCACCTCCAAACATTCCACTCATTTCCTGTGAGATCTTATCCAGTTCTGACATATTCTGTAAATTGAGACAAATGAATGCATTTGCATTATTTCTTATCACTGGTCCTAAAGATTTAAATGACTGGACTGATATCGCCAAAAGACCTACACCAAAATGACGGCTACGAGTCACAAGAGCATTCAAATAACTATTACGTTTCACTGACCCAAGAATATCATCAAAAACTAATCCTATAAATGGTCTGTCTTCTTCTGAAAAAGTTTTCTGTTGTGTTATAAGACCTCCTAATACTTCATCCGAATATCCAGTATAACAATCACACGCTTGTTTGAGGTATCTGCCCGTGACATCCGATTCTATGGAATTTGACATAATTGTGACGTTATCGTGTACGTCTTTATAAAACTCATCTCTTAATAAGAGATTCGAGAGCAGGTTAGTTTTACCACTTTTGGTCGGGGCAATTATAGTCATTATACAGGGTAATTCAGGGAGATTTGGATGTAATTCCTTACGTGGTTTCTCCCTGGGAGGGGATTTTACTTTTAATATTCTTGGCGGTGGTTTTCCTTCCATTATGTAAATAGGTTAGATTTTATTTTAATTGTTAAGATTGAAATATCTATGAAGTTCCAGCATCAGATTTACTCGGTTAGAATCAAACGTTTTCATAGGACCACTATTACATTTACGACAACAAATAGATCTTATATATCCAGAATGATGATCGTGCTCTAAACATCTTTGAGACATATAATCATTGTCAGGATCAAATAAACAATTACATAATTCACAATGAGTTGCGGGTACAAAAGTATTATTATAAAAATCTTTCCAACCTTCTTCTGGTTCTCTAATATTATCAGCAATCCAGTGATTTTTGTTCCTAATAAACTTACCTTTATCGGTTTGCCGATAACGTCTTTGAACTTCGTTAGTCTCTTCAGTGTTATCTAATTCACGAGGTCTGTCTCTCCTCGCTATCCATTTTAAATTATTGGCGTGATAGTTATTGTAATCCCCATCAATAAAGAAAGGAGTCGGTGTGAGATTTTGAGGAATATTATTTTCTACAAAATGTATCGCAACTAATTTAGGTATATCTACACGAGACATAGGTTTTCCGTCCTGACAAAGAGTACATACGTGTCGGTGTCTTGATTTAGTCGCACATAATATGCGAAATAATACGTGATTGAGAATAGTCCCATCTTCATAAATCGTGTAATTTGGGAAATCCTTGATTGTTGTGTGTCTCATCGTAATCTACACTTATATTTGTTGATATACCTTTAAATCAAATTTTAACTAAAATATTGTCGCCACGGATCCTGCGTAGGCTGAGGATTAATCGCTTGTTGAATTAATCTAG
>Ga0181394_1001220_pt1 | contig 11287 bp, 12 predicted proteins | sample 17SPOviralmetaG_FD_130123 | JGI IMG/M metagenome (GOLD analysis project Ga0181394, IMG submission 130123) | Marine viral communities from the oligotrophic San Pedro Time Series (SPOT) site, San Pedro Channel, CA, USA - 17 SPOT_SRF_2010-11-23 | ecosystem: Environmental > Aquatic > Marine > Strait...
TAGATCCGACAGGTTCTGGTTGGCAATCAGCGCACCCGACAGAGAGGCGTAGGCGTCAAGCCACTGACTGCCGTCGTAGACCTTCATGGCGTTTGATGTGCTGTCAAAATACAGCGCACCCGACACCAGCGCGTTGCCGTCGTTATCGACAGTGGGGGCGCTAGACTTAGATCCTAAATACCGATCATCGAAGCTATCTAAAGCAGCCAGCGCGGAGTCCCTAGCGGCCTCAGCGGCTGTCTGAGCCGTAGCGGCGGAAGAAGCTGAGTTACTAGCTGCCGTGGCGGATGTTGCGCTGTTGCCTGCCTGCGTCGTGCTGGTGCTTGCCTGCGTGGTCGCCGTGGTGGCGCTGGTTGCTGCGCTGGTCGCTGAAGTAGCCGCATTTGTTTCTGAGGTCGCCGCGTTTGTGGCGGAGGTTCCTGCGTTTGTGGCGGAAGTTCCTGCGTTAGTCTCGCTGGTGCTCGCCGCGCTGGCAGATCCAGCGGCAGCGGTGGCGGATGTCGATGCGTTACCCGCAGACGTAGAAGCTGAAGTTGCGCTGTTTGAAGCGTTAGTCTCAGACGTTCCTGCGTTAGTGGCGGAAGTTGCTGCGTTGGTTTCGCTGGTGCTTGCCGCACTGGCGGAAGTAGACGCGGCAGTGGCCGATGTCGATGCGTTGCTTGCAGACGTAGAAGCTGAAGTTGCGCTGGATGCGGCATTAGTCCCTGCCGTTTCAGCGTTGGTCTCGGCGGTCTCTGCTGCGGTCTTAGCAGTCTCAGCGGATGTCGCACTGGTTGCCGCGTTGGAGGCCGATGTTGAAGCCTCGCCTGCCTTTGTTGTCGCGGTAGTGGCAGACCCAGCAGCATTTGTAGCGGAAGTCGCTGCGTTGGTCTCCGACGTTCCTGCGTTAGTAGCGGAAGTCGCTGCGTTGGTCTCCGACGTTCCTGCGTTAGTGGCGGAGGTTGCTCCTGCCGTGGCGCTATTCGCCGCGTTTGTGGCGCTAGTTGCCGAGTTAGTCTCCGACGTTCCTGCGTTAGTGGCAGATGTAGCCGCTGCCGTGGCGCTATTTGCCGCGTTAGTGGCGCTGGTTGATGAGTTAGTCTCTGAGGTTCCTGCGTTTGATTCCGAAGAAGAAGCATTTGCCGCCGACGTTGCGGCGTTTGCTGCCGAAGACTCCGCGCTAGATTTCGCAGTTTCTGCGGCAACCTTTGCTGCCTCTGCTGCCTCTTTGGAGGCCAAAGCAGATGCATCGGCAACATCTTGAACGTCAGTACCTATATGTTCAAAAAATGAAGTCATTTGCTAGTACCCTGATTGAACTTGTGAAGTCGCCCCTGCGTACTCGCTGCTTTTGGCGTGTTGCAGCGCACGACCCATTGCGCTTTGGTAACCGCCCTCCCAGCGCGAACCGTCACTGCCCAGATAATTAGCAGCCTCTGCGAGAGTGGCGTACAAATAAACTTCGGGCAGTGTTTGAAAAACTGGATTAGTAGGATTTGAGGAAGACAGCTTGGTAGGGGCAAAGTAGTAAATTATTCGCAGAGTGTCCCCCGCAACTTGCGTTGGGTTCGGAAAGACAAGCAGTTTGGACTGCTCTCGCGCATACACCTCTGGGGCTGCGCCAGTGCGAGCAACGTAGCTGTGTATCTGTGTCAGCGACACGCGAGACAGCGGGTTGTAGTTCCAAAACAGATCCTTGACCTCTAAATAGTCGCTGGGAATCGTCGTGTATCCGTCAGACCCTAGATTCAAATCAGCGGTCTTTTCATTAATAGGCGATCTCAATTCATGGAAGATGCGATTCTCTGCAAGCTCGATAAAATCTGGGATGACAGAGACTAAATCTTCCCTATTGACCCAATCAGCTACCGAAGCCTTTAGGCCGTCATATGTGGTGAAACTCATAACCTGCCGCCCCGCGTTCTTAGGTACGCATACTCTGGGGAGTTGAGACGCTGCTTGATCTTCTTCTGATCCTCGTAGGTGGGGTTCATAACGTTGATCCCCTCCTTCATCCACTGCAACACGACAACCATCGGTATAGAGGCCACGCGCTCTGTCTCGCCGTACTTTGCGTGCTTATCAACCGCGTTAGATCGAGCAATGTTGTCGGCAATAATTGGAGCGATATCTTGCGTATGCGCTACATGCAGCTTGTCCTCGACCTCGTCGTGAACAATGTGGGGTGTTATCTCTGACATTCATCCGCCTCCAAAAGTAAAGGGTGCCTCCCCCCGAAGGGGGAGACGTGCTCAGGGGTTGTGAGCAATCTTTACGCTGTCAGCGCGTCGATCTTGCCGCTCGCCTCGTCGTGCTCGCAGACGAGCGTGAGTTCGGTGAGCATTTGTCTGCGATCAGAGTCGCCGGTTTTGGCTAAGACGATAGTCTGCATAGGTCGCAGAACTGCGCGTGACCAATACTCGGTGTCCAGCATTAACACCGTGTTGGCGTCGAGGAACCTATTCGGTACCACAGATATTGTGGAGAATGGAGTTACCAAGATATCGACAGAGTTAACTACCGTAGTGCCCGTGCCGAAGTCTCGGTTACGACCGGAGGCCGTAGCAAAGCCGGCAACCGTCACAGAGTGCGAAGGTGTTACCTGCATCTGCGTGGCATTGCCGCCTTTTTCGTACACTTTTTGTGCTACGTCGAGGACGAGTGCTTCCGTTAGCGCCCTGTTGCTCGAATCAGTGTTGGTGGTGTTTGCACTGATTTGGTTAGCTGCGGAAGTCAATTGACGTGCAGTTGAGCTGTTACCAGCGGTTCCTGCCTGTCCAGCGCCAACAAACGAATGTTCTATGTCGCGCTTGATTTCCTTACCGGCCTTAGCAATGGCATACGCCAAATCGCTGGTACGGCCATAGGTTCCAACGGCCTCGGCGGTGCCTGATACCTGCACGACCTTATCAAAAATCTGCGTGTTAGCAGTTTTCGTGGTCTGTGTGACGGTAGAGGCCGTACCTGCATCGGCTCCTTCGATGTTTGCATTTGTCGCTACGGCGGCGAGGGAGTCCTGCATCCACTGATGTAAAGTGTTAGAGGCCGTTGAGGTGCCAATGCTGGTGAGCATGGGACACTCAGTAGGGTCAATTTGGTAGATAATGTCTTCGACATCTTCCCGCTTACCGACCTGATCAAAAGTTGAGAGAGTACCTGATACTGTAGGCATTTTATTTCATCCTGTTCAAAAGGGCTGCTGCGGCGTCTTCAACGGAGCCTGTCTTGCTGAGTTTCTCCCGTGTCTTACGGGCACGCTCAGATTCAACAGCCTTAGTCGAGTCAGCTTTGCTGCCTGACAAAGTTTTAGTGGCAGACGGCTTTACTTTCTTTTTAGCCGCTACCTGTTTTGCCTGATCAAACTGCATGGCCTTCCATAGCGCGGTGATCACACGGTGATCGGAGACTTGATTAAACTCCTCACCGCTGACACCTAGACCTTGAGCATACTCCCCGATCTTGTAATACAAGTCGTTGTTCCAGTTGGGGATATTTGTTTTCAGGACAGTCAGACTTTCTTTCGCTGCCTCTTTCGCGGCTGCGTCGGTCTGTTGCTGTTGCTGAGTCTGGAACTGATCCGCCTGCGCCTTGATATAGTTGAAGGTGGACTGTGCCTGCTCATAGGCCGCTTTGGCCTGCCTATATTGTTCAGGGCTGTCTATCGCTGCCTGTTCCCAATTCACATTTTGAAAACGTGAAAGGTCTGCGCCAGCGGCAGACATTAACGCACTCATGGTTGCTTGAGCTTCTTCGGTTTGGGCCTCTAGAGCCTTCCTCTGCTCGGCTACCGCCTGCGTCTTTTTTGTGTAGTCGCTCTGCCTAAGAAATCCCAGCTTCAGCTCTTCGGCGGTCAGGGTCTCCCCATCCACTTCAAACGTCAGCTCTTCTGGTTCTTCCGTCTCGGCTTCATCGGTTGGGTCTTCTTCGACCTCCTCATCCTCGGCGGTGTCCTCTTCGGGCGCTTCCTCAAACTCTGCGTCTACAATTTCGGCTTCGTCAGCCTCTTGATCGGATTGCTCCTCAACCTCTGGGTTATCCAGCTCGGATTCCAAAAGCGCGGTCAATCGTTCAATTGTGCTCTGATCCGAAGAGTCTGTAGAAGGTTGCTCTGCCGGATCAATGTTCACTTCCGCCATTCTACTCACCCTCTTGTTGTTTACGCAACTCTAAGTTGTTGATAAGAGTAGCAAATTGCTGCACAAACAACTGCCCGGCTTGGAACTTAGAGTAGAGCCTCTCGCGCTCCTCTTGAGCCTCGGCTGGCGTTCTTAAAATTTGGTCAACTATCCCCTGATTCATCATCTGGAAGGCTTCGTTAAACACCGCAGAGTTCAACATCGCGCTGGCCGCGTCGGCCTTGCCTTGCAGCTCATGCATTTCCATCGTTTCTAATTCGCTCATTTTAAAAAGTCCTCGTCGGGTTGCTTTGTTTTTCTGGGTTTTTTGGTTTTTTCACTTTCCTCAGCCACAGGGGCAGCCGCCTGCGCCCTGTATGCCTCGAACTCCTTGAATACCTGCTTAATGTCAGGCTTGGGTTTCTTGTTCTCTTGCGCCCTTTTAATTACGGCGTCAAATCTGCTGAGATCATCCAATGCTTACGTTCCTCTTCTGTTCTCGTTCTATTTCCAGTTCCGCTTGATCGCGCTCGATATCGTGCAGGTGCTTCTCAGTGTCCAGCATCAGGCGAGCCTCTTTCTCTTCCTCAGTGAACTCCTGCTTCTCAAGCTCCAGCAACATGCGGTTCTGCTCCTTCACAACATCCAGCTCAAGCTGACCCTCTAGCACCGACACCTGACGGGCGGTCATGCCTGCGTTGAATTTCTCCATTTCTTCCTGACGCGCCTGCATTTCCTGCTGCATCTGCTGCTGTTGTTGCTGCATCTGCTGGAACTCTTGGCTGTTCGGATCTTGCAGGAACGACGCCCCGTCCTTGATGTTCAGCAGCTCGAAGGCGCGGGACAGCAGGGCGTGGCGCTGCTGCTGGCCGTAGAGGCCGCCAACGGTGGGGTCGGCTGGGTTAGATGTGAACTGGGTGTCCAGAGTCAGCAGCTTCTGGGCCTCTGCCTGCTGCTCCTCCGGGGTAAGCGCCACAGCTACCGTCATTTCGGTGCGGTCACCTAAAGCCGAGGGCGTTACGGGCTGGAACGATCCGTCGAGCTGTAGCATCACCGTCTCGTTCTCGTACTCAACGCCCAGCCTGTACAAGTCTTGCATCAACGGCTTCAGGAAGTTCTCAGCGAAGTTGCGACACATGACCATGATCCGCCGGTTAGAGGCGTTCATAAACGTGTTAATCAGATCGCTTGAGTTCTGCTTGCTGATGGCGGTGGAGTCCATGCCGCGAGACATTCGACTGCTACCAGAGCGTTGCTCTTTCTCTTGCTCGAAATTTTCGATGGCCGTATAGACGTTGCCGTTGAGCTGAGGCGTGGGCAGTGGTCTGACCACACTTTCTGGGTTGGGCGACATTACATCGACCACCGCGCCTACCCTGTTATCGAGCAGATCGCGTGGGTTCTTGACCAAAGACAGGTTTGCAACCCAGCGGCTGGTGGTGGTTAACATCAAGTGATCGACCACGCCGCGCTTGAGTGAGGACATCGTCTTCTGCAAGTCGCATAGCTGATCGGCCAGAGACATGCCGTAGAAGCGGTGCGGGAGCGGGAAGGGCGTAAAGGTGCGGAAAGGCATCTCAGCCACCAGCTCAATGTCCAGCATTACATGACGGCTGTGGATGCACTTGTAGTACACGCACTCGTTAAGCTCCGCGTCGTGGCGCTTGATGTAACTCTCGTACAGCGTCACATACTCGCGGTCTTTGGCGTCATCCAAGCCGAATCTGTCGTGGCGGAAGCTATCAACGGAGTCCCGGCCAATCGAGCCGTCCTCCTTCAGCATGTCCTCCTCATCGAGCTTGGCAACAACATCGGGGTCAAAGCCCTCAGCCAGCAGCTCGCCACGGGTGCGCGCCATGCGGTGCGAGCAGAAGTCAGAGTCCTGCACGGTCTTGGCGCGTGGGTTGATTAGGAAGTCTTCAGGCTCCACGGTCTCGACGCAGACCTTCGATGTGTCGAAGCGGCGGCGGGTGGTGCCCGATATCGCCACCTGCGAATAGGCGGTGCCGGTCTGCTCGTCCACGATCTCAACCGACTCCTCCATCATCTCAATCAGCTCCACGTCTGGCGCTGACATCATCACGTTGAACTCGTTCTCGCTGAACTGGCTAAACTCCTCGGACTCGTATCGGTAGTCGGCCTTCCAATACCGCTTCACCACCCCGGTCTTGGCAATCAGCGCGTCGTGGATAACGTCCGCGAGGATCTTGTAGCCGTTGTTCTGCCGGTAGAAGTTGTAGTTTGTCCACGCCGTAGCCATCCGGGCAGTGAAAACATCCTCCGGCGACTGCGGATCGAAGCGGCATATGTTCCTGTCGGCGCTGAAAGTCTCCAACATCATCGCCTTTACAGCCTCAACGGCGTCGAAAACGTCGCGGGACACATGCTGGCTGCGTCCGCGAGTCTCGTTACCCATCGGCTCGCCGTAATAATATCGGTGGCCCTTGTCGCGCTGGTCGCCTACCTCGCTGTTGGCGTAGGTGTCGGCTGCGTCGATGTTTCGCTCCAGTGTCGAGAGCAGCTCCTGCTCGTCAATAGTCATATTCATGGCTTAGGTATCCTTCTTTTGTACCAAGTTGCTGCTGCTCTGCGTTGTTTTGACCGAATCTGGTCACCGATATGGCCGCGTAGCGCGTTGCGTCCATCAAATCGTCGAACTCTTTGTGAATTTTTCCCTTCTTGCGGTGGTAGCGCCTAAATTCCTCAAACCACGGGGATAAGTTGCTGAAAACCTGCAACCTGCCGGTGCGGAACCGCTCCAGCATCTCCATCAGCCCCGGCTCCACATAGTTGGTGCCGTCTGGGTTGGTGAACTTGCCGATCATCAGCACCCCGGCCTCCAGATACATTTCCGCCAGTGTCTTGCCAGACCCCTTTTCTGTGCTGTCGCCGTCGTGGGGGTAAATCATGGGGATGGTTTTCCCTCGTGACTTGATGGCCGAGGCGTGTACCGCCGGAATCTCGCCCTCTTTCTTGTAAATGTCGTACACATAGATGCAGTCGTTGTCTGGGTTGTAGGCCGTCCAGACCACGCAGGTGGGGTGAGTAATACCAAAGTCGATGGCGGCCAGTTTTTTGTAGTGGCCGGGGATCTCGAAGGGATCGCACTTAACGACCTCCTCGGAGAGCGCGAACACCATGCCCTCGCCAAGCACCGGGATGCCCTTGGAGCGCATATCGCGCTGATACTCGGGGATAGCAGCCAGTAGCTGCTCCTTCGTCTCTTTATTTAAGTGCTTCGCATCGTCCCAAGTCGCATTTGCGAGGTGCTGCCCAGAGGCCCGGTTATCCATAAACTGGGCAACCAGCTCGGTGACACCGTTCTCTGGCGTGAATGTCATCGTGACGTACCCGACCTCGCCGCCGTTGCCGGTGGCGGTTCTTGTTAGGCACTGTGGATAGATCGTTGGATCAACGGGTTCCTCGTCAATCCAGATGAAGTCTTGGGAGCTGCCCATCAGGACATGCTGGCCCTGCGTGTAGGATTTGAAACTTACCAGTGAGGTGTTGCCTGCGGCGTGCCTGACTGCAACATCACGCGGGAGACGTGGCGTGCCCATTGCCGGTGTGACCTGATAGACCTGATCCTGACGGATAAGGCCGTTACCGTCGAATTTGCCCTCGCCTAGATAGGCACCAAACAGCTCCTTCACCACAACATCGCGGAGCTGCTCTCCAGACACCCCTAAGCACCATATCGAGGTTGGTTTTTTGAAGCGTATTCCGCCCCACCAATCGGGGTAGTTGCCGGTTAGATGAAAAGCTACCTCCACGGCCATGCTGGCGGTCTTGCCGACTCTGTTTGCAGCCATCAAAAGGCGCTGCTTGTTTTCGTTTCCGGCCTTATAGAATTTGCGCTGCCAAGGGTAGGGCTTGAAGTGGTCTAGCCGGTGGGTTCGCTTGTGTTCCTTTACGACAGCGATGGCCTTGGCTATCTCCGCCGCTTTTTCCTGCTGCTCTTCTGTCAGTTCAGGAGTCCCTTTTTTGCGAACCGCTTTTTTTGAAGTGCTTACTGCCACAAACCGCCCTCAGTATGTAACTCGATATACCCCCCGTAGCCGCCCCACAGCGGAGTCCCGGATTTGCGAAGCCGATCTGACCCGGATCGCCCCCCAGAACCTTGACGGCATCGAGATTCGTAAGTCATTGATTTAATTAGACTTTTTCCCAGGGCCGAGGGCCGGTACAGTTGTAACTGTACCAAGGTGGCCGTCAGCCCCCGTCCTACCTAGGCGACGGGTTATACCTGACAACCGCATCACAGCTTCGACGGGTCAATGCCCGCGGCCTTCAACGCCTCGATCGCAGCATCGAGCTGCACATCAACGCCCACCGCGCCGCTCACATCGACCTCCTGCCGGTCTGTCCAGCCCCCTCGGTTCTTCAAGAAGAATATTTGCGCCGCGGTCTTGTCGCCCTCGACAGCACCCTTGTGCAACGCATTGGTGACAGCGGTAAGACCAGCGGCCTTCCCGGCCTTTAATGTGCTAACGAACTGTTCATCGTTTTTCTTGCGCCTTTCAAATGTGGGCGTGCTCACGCCAAGGCTTGCCGCCATCTGCGCCTCGGTTAGCCCTATCTCTGCCAGCCGGTACAGCTCGTCGAGGTTTATCTCTTTTTCGTTTGCCATATAAATGCCTTGCATTTCAATTGCTTACGCAGCGCATTATGCGCCTAACAACATCGCGTTGTGAACCCACTTTGATATTGTTTTTAACGCCAGCCGCACGCAATAACGCCTACCCGGCACGGTTGACACGCCGCGGAGCATCTAAGTCATTGATTTCATTGAAGTTGCCGGGTGAGTGGCCTGTGCCGGTCTTTTTTTTCAATCCATACGGGATGGGGTTTTTAGGGGCGTACCAGTGGGTGGCAGCGTCAGCCTCCAGTTATGGGTATGTCTTTTTCATTTTCATATGGATTACCTTTTACCTTGTCTCACTTGTCTCTCTCTCTCTGTTTAAGAGAAAGGGTAGAAAAGATAAGGGTTTCAGCGCTCCGGGTAAGTGTTCCGGGTGATCTCAGGCTCCTCCATATCCTCAGCACACCCGGCACAACGGAGGCGAGGGGGCCGCTAATTCTCGCCCTTGCCCCCGGTCAGTACATAGTCCTTCAGCACCACTCCTAGTTTGGCATCGCCGCGCCTGTGCTCTTTAATCCATGTGCGCTTAACGAAGTCGCCGTACTCGTCACGGTATACACGCCAGTGCCCACGCACTTGATGCAGGCGCTTGCCGTATGCCTCATCGCGTGGCTCTAGCTGTCTGGTCTCCACGCCATCAGGCTTGGGTAGCTTGATCTTGCAGCGGTAGTACGAATCACGGGGTGTGACCTTGGGGCTGCGCCCTTTCTTTGATCTCTCAAATCGCTTTTGTTCCCTCGCTATCCAAGGGTAGTTCAGGACACGCAGCGTCTCCCAAGACAGCCGTATCAGGTACGGCACCCACGCTTCTTTAAATTGCTCGAAGACTTGTTTGGTGTACTCCTTCCCAAACAACTCCTCCATATGTATGCAGCCTACAGATCGCAGCATTTCGAGGTAGCCATCACTTGCTTCAGCGTATGGCTCGCCTTGAAAGTTCATGCCATACATCAACAGCGACATGTGATTATAAATGTCTAGGTCAACTGGCGGCCTGCGACTCTCTGTCTTGAAGCTCCTGCCAAGCATCGAAACATAAACCTTGTCGATCTCGCTAAAGTCGTGGAAACAGTATGCGTCTATCTGCCCATCGTGGTGCTCTGTTAGTAGCACACCGATTCGCTCGAATTGATAAATGTTCTTTTTTTCGCCAGTTGAATCTGTAAGGAAAGGAACGTAGGTTTTTGGTTGATCTTCAAGGATGACGTATCCGCCAGACCAGCCAAGAGATCCCATGTGCTTATTGAAATTGACCCCGCTAAACTCCAGCCAACAATGCTTGAAGGGGAGTCGCAGTTCACTCTGCGCCTCGACTATGTTTCGAGTCATCAACTTGACTGGCAGGTTGCCCTCGTTCTGAGTCAACTCGGCCCAGCTACTCTGCTTAAACACCTCGTCCATCAGAGCATCGTCAATGTCAAACTTGCGAGAGGTCTTGAGCCTTCCGTTTAACACTTCGTGAAGCATTCTGCCAGCGTCTGGCTTCTCTGGCTTGTGCGCCCCCAGAATGCGCTTCTCAGGCTTTCTAAGGGCGTACATGACGTGCTGATATAGATCTCCTTCCATCACAGCCTCCTATCGCTTCAATCGGTATAAGTTCTCGCCGCTTGGAAGCAGCTCCCGAGCGCGTTCATCCATGTACATGAAGTTGCTGCTGTCAGCGCCACACTCCCAGCACTTGGCATCGAAATCGCCGCCATTCTTGGCGTGGTGCCGCTGCTGTCGGTTGCACTGGCTGCATACGAGCCAATCAGTGAGCGGGGTGCCCAATATCTTGTACCGCTTGTTGGTCAGCACCTCTTGCGGCGACACAGCCTGCCAGTACACAGAAATCTTTCTGGTCTTACCCTTTGGTGAGCTTTGCATACCTTTCTCCCCGGGCCGCTTACGCGGCCTCCTCGTCCAGATTGACGGCCTTAGTTGGCCGCTTGTAGAAGCCGAACTTGTCATCGTCACGCGATGGCTCAACCGCCGCCATGAAGGTGACTCGCGCTCCGCGACTGGCGTGTAAGCTGCTGGGGATGCTGCCCCACACCTTGAAGCCCCGGTCATCCTTAACCAGCATCTTCCAAGTGTCGCCGTAGTAGCCCTCTTGCAGCTTGATGGCGAGTATTTCGCCGGTAATTTCAACGCGCCCGGTAGGGCATGGCTCGGCGGCATCTAACTCCGCCTGCTCAGTGGCGCGTTGGGCAGCCGCGGCTGCAACCTTTGGAGCCTCAAGGTAAGACTCGATGGCGTCAGCCACGTCCTTGCAACGCTCATCGATGTAAACGTGAGCCATGTGGTCGCCGTCACGATCCTCAAAAGACTTGCCGGTGGTGACAATAACGATGCCCGACAGCGCCTCGATGACGGCATCAGCTCGCTCGACGGTGATATAGGTGACGCGGCGCAGCGGGTAGCCAGTGCGCTTCTCAGCGTAGTCACTGCAAAACAGCTTGATCTGCTTGCTCCAAGGCAGGAACTCGCCAGCCATGAAAACACCATCAAGCACGGCCTCTTCCTCGCCAGCACCGTTGTAAAGACACCACTCCCAGTGGTAGTTGTCGCA